>OLRA01000487.1_pt1 | contig 54546 bp, 55 predicted proteins | sample 1673011 | NCBI WGS metagenome assembly OLRA01 (sample SAMEA3136746, study PRJEB25190) | human gut metagenome | reverse complement strand
CTAAAACTCAATATTCCTGCACCAGGGGCTTTTTTGTGCTGTACGCACATTCTGGCGCGGTTCATAAATGCCGGGGATAAATTTTGCATCATCTTATTCTTAAATTGCCTTGGGCTGCTCGCCGGGCTCTATGGGGCAGACATAGCCGGAGGCGGAGCGCTTCAGGAATTCCTCCTTTGCGGCCTTCAGCTTGTCGGGACATTCAAAGAGCTCAATGGCAGTGCAGGCCAAAACCTTGGCGGCCATGAGCATACCCTTGTAGCCTATGCCGCTCTTGCCGCAGGACACCACCTGCCAAGAGTGGTTGGGGATTCCCGCAGGCCAGGTCACGGCGTCTATTTGGGAGGTTGGGGTGAGCCAGCTCACGTCTCCCACATCGGTACTGCCAGGGACGAAATCGTTGCCGGAGTACATGGGCATGATGAAGTCGTTTATAGGCTTGGTCATGTTCTCCGTCAGCTCCCGCACCCTGGCGGCGATATTCTCGTCGCTCTTGGCCCCTATGCCGGGCACCGTGGTCTCCGGAGGATAAGTCTCCCTCAGGGCCTTGGCAAAGGCGACATCCTTTTCGTCATACTCCGGCACGCCCACCAGCTCCATGTTCTCGTGGAGCATTTTCTCTATGGTGTAGTTGGGCAGCAGCTCGGAGGTGCCGTCGATGAACACCCGCTCAAAGCTGGTCTCCGTCATCAGCGCCGCACCCTGGGCTATCTTGTCCACCCTGGCCTGGAGCTTCACGGAGTCAGCCACCTTGTTGGCCCGCACCATGTACAGCACACTGGCCTTGGCCTGGACCACATTGGGGGAGATGCCCCCGGCGTCGATAATTGCGTAATGGATGCGGCAGTCGTCGGTGGTATGCTCCCGGAGGAACTGCACACCCATGTTCATAAGCTCCACGGCGTCCAAAGCGCTGCGTCCGTTATAGGGATCACCGGCGGCATGGGCAGCCACACCGGAGAACTTGTAGAGTACCTGTATGCAGGAGTTGTTGGTGCCGGTGCGCACCTGGTTCACGTCGGAGGGATGCCAGCTGAGGGCAGCGTCCAGCTTTTTCCACAGGCCGTCCCGAGCCATGAAGGCCTTGCCGCTGCCACCTTCTTCACCGGGACAGCCATAGAATATCACAGTGCCGCTGCTTCCGCTCTTTTCCAGGTAATCCTTCACCGCCGCAGCGGCAGCCAGAGAACCGGCCCCCAGCAGATTATGGCCGCAGCCGTGGCCGCTGCCTCCGGACACCAGTGGCTCAGGCTCCGTACCGCAAGCCCGCTGGCTCAGGCCCGACAGGGCGTCATACTCCCCAAGGATGCCTATCACCGGGCGGCCGCTGCCGTAGCTGCCGCAGAAGGCGGTGTCTATGCCGCAGAGCTTTTCAGTAACCTGAAAGCCCAGCTCCCGCAGGGCCCGGCAGTAGACCTCCGTTGCCGAAAATTCCTTCAGGGACAGCTCCGGCTTTTCCCATATGCTGTCCGCCACATTGCGGAAAAATTCCGCCTTTGTATCTATAAATTCTTTTGCCGTCTCTTTTTCTTTCGTCATTACAATACCTTGGACAAGAAGTCCTGAAGTCTAGGATTCTGAGGATGGTTGAATATTTCGTCGGGGCTGCCTTCCTCCAGCAGCTTGCCGTCGGCCATGAAGAGCACCCGGTTGCCCACCTCACGGGCAAAGCCCATCTCGTGGGTGACCACCACCATGGTCATGCCCTCATTGGCCAGCTCCTTCATAACGTCCAGCACCTCGCCAACCATCTCCGGGTCCAGGGCGGAGGTGGGCTCGTCAAAGAGCATCACGTCCGGTTCCATGGCAAGGGCCCGGACTATGGCCACACGCTGCTTCTGGCCGCCGGAGAGTTGTATGGGATAGGCGTCGGCCCGGTCTGCCAGGCCCACACGGGCCAGCAGCTCCATGGCCTTTTTCTCCGCGTCCTCCTGGCTTATGCCCTTGACCTGGACGGGAGCAATGCACATATTCTGGAGAATGGTCATATGTGGGAAGAGGTTAAAGTGTTGGAACACCATGCCCATTTTCTGGCGGTGCTTGTCTATATCCAGCTTTTTCCCGTCGGGGCCTTTTTTCTGGGTAATATCCACGCCCTCGAAGATTATGCTGCCGGAGGTAGGCTGCTCCAGCAGGTTGAGGGAGCGCAGCAGGGTGGACTTTCCGGAGCCGGAGGGGCCGATAACCACCATCACATCGCCCTTGTCTATATCCACGCTGACCCCGTCAAGAGCCTTTATTACGCCCTTGTTGTAGTATTTTTTCAGGTCCTTGACCTGTATAAGTTTATCGCTTATCGCCACGACTCATCTTCCTTTCAAAATGTGCTATCACCTTGCTGGTGGGGAAGGTGAGGCAGAAATACAGCACCGTGGCTATTATAAGCGCCTCGCCCATCCTGTATGTAGCGCCCTTTACCGCATTCACCGCGGACATGATGTCCTGTACGCCGATGGTGTAGCAGATAGCGGATTCCTTTATTATTGTAACAAACTCGTTGGCAATGGCGGGGAGTATATTTTTTATAGCCTGAGGAAGCACGATGAAGCGCATGGTTTTCCATGAGGACAGTCCCAGAGAGCGGGCGGCCTCGGTCTGGCCGCCGTCGATGGACTGGATGCCGGAGCGGATGATCTCCGACAGGTAGGCGCCGGAGTTGAGAGCCAGGGCCACCACGGCTGGGAAGAAACGGTCAAAGCGGATAAAGCCGAAGAGCTTGAAGCCCGGCAGCACCTTCACTCCGTCAAAGACCACATAGAATATTATAAACACCTGCACCACCATTGGCGTGGCACGGAACAGTTCCACGTAAGCCGTTGATATAGCCTTGAGTATTTTTGAACGGCCCATACGGCAGGTGGCCAGCACTAGGGCAAGGATAAAGCCAAGCACCACTGTCAAAGCAGACAGGGATACCGTACAGACCACGCCCTGTAGAAATAGCTGCCAGTATTCCAGAGCTTTCTGGAAACCGCTTATTGTCAACATATGCAGGACTCCTTTACAGCGCAAAGCGCCTCCGTTTTACAGCGGAGGCCTTTGCGTCAATTATTGTTTTTTATGTTTCGGTAGAGCTGACTTTATGCAGCCTGGTCATCCAGCAGACCCTCGATGATCTCACCGGTGGACAGCTCGTTGGCTTCTGCCACGAAGGTGTCCATGCTGCCGTCCTCAATGGCAGCAGCTATAGCCAGGTTCACACCGGCCAGCAGAGGAGCGTTGCCCTTAACAACACCAACGGAGGAGCCTTCCACATCGTAGGGGACATCCAGGATAACTGCCAGCTCTGGGTAGCTGACGGCATAGTTCTCAGCAACAGCAGTCTCAATGAAAGCACCGTCCAGCTTGTCGCCCATGAGCTCGGCAATGATGTCGGTGACCTTTACCAGGGAAATGATGTCGGCATCGGGAGTGTACTCATTTGCCAGGTCCATCTGAATGGAACCGTTCTGAGCGCCGATGGAGTACTCAGGCTTGTTGGCGGACTCCAGATCGGGGAACAGGTCAACCTTGTCCTGAACAGTCACGAAGGACTGGCCGCCCTGATAGTAGATATCGGAGAAGTCCATGGCATCCATACGAGTGGGGTCGGGAGAGAGGCCGGCCATGCCCAGGTCCACGTTGCCGGCAGCCAGCTCGTTGAGCACACCGTCAAAGTCCACGGGGATGACTTCCAGCTCCAGGCCCAGATAATCGGCAATGTAGCCTGCAAGGGCTATATCAAAGCCGGCCAGCTGGGGGGTGCCGTCCTCGCCGATGGCATAGAACTCATAGGGGGCAAAGTCAGGGCTGGTAGCTACGGTGAGCTTGCCCTCGGTAACGGTGGAGATCAGGGGCTTGAGCTCGTCGATGGTCATTGCGGAGTAGTCAACTTCCTCTTCGGCGGCTTCTTCAGCAGGAGCCTCGGTAGCGGCAGCTTCCTCAGCGGGAGCCTCTTCGGCGGCCTCATCTGTGGTGGAGCCGCAGGCGCACAGAGCCAGCACCATGGCCAGTGCAAGCAGCATGCAAAGCAGTTTCTTCATGTTTTTCATCGTTCTTTCCTCACTATTTTTTGATTTGCTTTTATGTCCAAAGGACCTTGTGTCCTTCGACGAGTGTGATAATAGCACAGGCCCCCCCTCTTGTCAATAGCTTTTTTGAAAAAAAATTCGTATTTTTTCTTTTTTATGCGTTTATTATTCATTTATTATGTGAATATTCAGAAGATAAATGAATATTCAACAATTTCTGTATAATACTCAGCGGCTTCCCGGCTATTTTCTCACATACAGGTCAAAGCTCTCCGAGCCGCAGAAGGCGCAGCGGACGCCTCCCCTGCCCCGACGCAGAGCTTTTATTACCTTACCCTCCCGGAAATAATAGCTGTCCCTGCCGCAGCCATTACAGTGCACCCGGTACTTTGCCGCAGACTCAATACGTCGCTGCTCTTCTCCGCTTTGAGGAGCCAGCCTTTCCGGTGAACAGCCCAGTTCCCGGCAAACAGCTTTCCATACCCGGTCGTGGCCATGTTTTTCCCCTGGGTATCTGAGATATACCACAGCGTGGGCATACTCATGGCGCACCGTGTCCCAGAACTGCTCATCCTGCTCCAGCAGAGCAGAGTTTATGACAATGCGAAGCGGAGCAGCGCCCGCTTTCATTGGGTAGCGGAAGCTGCCAAGTCTGCGCCCGGTCCGATTGGATATCCCTATCTCTACGCCGGATGTATCCACGCCGCAGAGCCTGTCCAAGCGCTCGTACTCTCTTCTTATCTCATCCAGGCTGTGCATGGCTATTACCTCTCTATCCCAAAAAGGCGGCAGCCGTTGGCCATGGTCAAGGCGGCAATCTCCTCATGGCTCAGTTCCTTTATCAGGGCTATCTTTTCTACCACATATCGAAGATTCGAGGAGTCATTCCGCTTTCCCCGCATGGGAACAGGGGACAAATAAGGGCTGTCGGTCTCGATGAGCATTCTGTCCACGGGGCACAGCTCCAGCACCTCCAGAGCCTTTCTGGCATTTTTATATGTTATGGGCCCGTCAAAGCCCAGATACCAACCCAGCTTTAATAGCTCCTTTGCCATTTCTCCGCTTCCCGAATAACAATGGAATACCCCGCGCAGTCCGGGATAGTCTCTTACGATCTCCAGACAGTCCCCGTGGGCCTCACGGTCGTGGACTATTACCGGCTTATCCAGCTCCAGGGCCAGCTCTATCTGGCGGCGGAAGAGCTCTTTCTGCTCCTCTTTATGACTCGCATCCCAGTAGTAATCCAGACCGATCTCTCCTATAGCCACGCATTTTGGATGTCCAGCCAGCTCACGCACCTTGTCCAGTGCATCGGGGCCGTGTTTTTCCAATTCCTCCGGGTGCAGTCCCACGGCGGCATATACATAGCTGAAGCGTTCTGCCAGCTCCAGAGCTTTGCAGCTGCTGTCCATATCGCAGCCCGGATCAATTATGAGCCCCACATCTTCTGACTCCAGCTTTTGCAGCAGCTCCTCCCTATCCTCGTCAAAGGTCTTATCGTCATAATGGGCATGAGTGTCAAAATACACGCTGTCTCCTCCTGGTTATTCATGCTTGGTTTTTCTGTATTTTATCGTATCCCTGGCTCAATTTCAACCGCCAGTCATCTTCCAATCCGGGATTCATGGTTACCGTAAATGAAAAAGGACCGCCCCGTAGGACGGTCCCTTTTCATGTAAGTATTGCTTATCCAGCCCAAGGCAAAGCTCAGGCAGCCTTCTGCTCCTTCTTGGAGGAGAGGATCTGAATGCCCTGGATGACCAGGATGATGGCCAGGACAACAAGGCCGATGGACCAGATCATCTGGAACCAGTCGCCCCAAGCAGCGCCTGCAGCGGCGATGAGCTTGATCTTGGCGATAACGGTCATGCACAGAGAGGTGATGGTAGCCACCAGCATGAAGACCATGGGCACGAAGAACATCTTGTTGTTCTTGCTGATGTTGCCCAGCCAGGTAGCCACGGCCAGCATGGCGATACCGGCAAGCAGCTGGTTGGCAGCGCCGAACACGACCCAGATCTGGCTCAAGTTCATGAAGCCCATGCTGCAGCCGATGATGACCATAACTCCAGTGGCCACAAAGGGATGAGAGAAGAACTTGGCAGCGCCGGTGAGGTCGTCCCGGGTCTTACCTTCGGGGATGAAGAGCTCGGCAAACATGTACCGTGAAAGACGGGTGCCGGAGTCCAGAGAGGTCAGAGCAAAGACGGACACGGCCAGAGTCAGCAGGGTGTAAACGGTGTCGTAAACGGGGTTGGAGAAGTCTGCCACACCGCCGGTCATGGTAGCGACCATGGTGGCAACACCACCGGCAAAGATGGTGGGAGGAGCGGTGAGCAGGAACTTGTCGCCGCCGCCGATGTTGGTCTCTTTGTAGACAACACCGATGGCGATGAGGGCGATAATGGCCAGAGCGGACTCGACGATCATGGCGCCGTAGCCGATGACCTTGGCGTCCTTCTCAGAGTTCAGCTGCTTGGAAGTGGTGCCGGAGCCGATAAGGGAGTGGAAGCCGGAGACGGCGCCGCAGGCCACGGTGATGAACAGAGTGGGGAACAGAGTGCCGGTGGAAGCGGTCCAGCCGGTGAAGGCGGGCAGCTCCACCTTCATGCCGGAGCCGATGATGCCCACGAAAGCCAGGATCATCATGCCGTAGAGCAGGAAGGAGGACAGGTAGTCACGGGGCTGAAGCAGCATCCAGACAGGCAGCAGGGAGGCGGCCATGATGTAGACTGCAATGAAGATAACCCATGCGGTGCGGCTCATGTTGACGCCCACGTTCAGGCCGACGATGGTGATGACGATGATACCGATGATGCCCACGATGGTTGCGGGGCCCACCTTCACGTTCTTGCGGTACACGGCAAAGCCGAAGAAGAAGGCAAGGACGATGAACAGCAGGGAGGTGGTTGCGGTGGAGGCGTTGCCGCTGACATTGGCGCGGCCAACAGTAATAAAGGAACCCTCGGATACGAAGGTGCCGGCAACGACTGCGGTGAAGGAGGCGATAACCAGGATCAGCACCAGCAGCGCAAAGATGGTGAACAGACGCTGAGCTTTAACGCCCATGTTCTCCTTGATGACTTCGCCGATGGAGCCGCCGTTGTGGCGGATGGAGGCGAAGAGGGCGCCGAAGTCATGCATGGCACCGAAGAAGATGCCGCCGACTACGACCCACAGGAAGACGGGGACCCAGCCGAAAACTGCAGCCTGGATAGGTCCGTTAATGGGGCCAGCACCGGCTATGGAAGAGAAATGGTGACCCATCAGAACGGCGGGGTTAGCAGGAACGAAGTCCTTTCCGTCGTAACTGGTGTGTGCCGGGGTCTCGTGAGAGGGGTCAACGCCCCACTGCTTCGCCAGGAAGCTGCCGTAGAAGATGTAACCAAGAGCCAGCAGCACCAGAGCGATTAACATGATAAGAATTGCGCTCACACTTTTCACTCCTTAAATAAAAAATGTTGTTTTATTCCTATTCACAGCTTTGACCTCTCTTCAGCTGCAAACAGTTTACTGAAATATCCCGCCAGCTCATGGCCGGCAGCATTGGTAACGGTTTTCCCCGTTTCCAGATCCACAATGGCAGACTTCAAAGTGCTGAAACCGTGGAATGAGAATTTATAATTTTTGGAAAAGCTGCGTTTTTTAACGTACCTTGCTGTATCACTGTCCACCCTGTCGGCCAGCAATATGACCTTTACGTTGGTATACTGATGCTCCTTGTGGGGTTTTACCAGGGGCAGGGCCTCATCCAGAGCATAGTCTATGCACTTGGCAGCCAAAGTCTGGTCAAAGGCCGGGGCCGAAAATATGTAGGCGAACTCATTGGTCTCGTTGCCCCAGATGGTTATGTTCTTGCTGAGCCAGTATCGCTCCGCCCGGGAGTGGTAGTCCGCCCGGAACACAAGTGGAAGCTCCGTGTCTCCCTGTGCCATGTGCAGATCATAATAGGCCTCGAAGGAGCCGGTCAGGGTCTCAAGAAATTTATCTCTCTCTATACCCATAGCCTACCTCCGAAAAAATGAACAGTTTGTGACTAAGTCATAATATAACGCTAAATAGCACAAATTTCAATAGCCATTTTTGATAAAATTCAGTCAATTTTTTATACGGTAAAAAAAATCATTTTAATAGCCGGTTCAATGCTTTTCGGCAGTTTTTTAATAATTTTTTACTGTATAGATTAACCTCTGTTTTTACTCCTCAATCCATTTACAAGCGGCAAATTATGTAGTAAAATTTATCAAATTATACAAGCTGGGTATCTTTAATCATTTTGCGTCAATTTAACAAGAGGAGAAAATTATGCAACACAAGCTATGCGTCCCCTGCCTTCTGGGTTTGGAGGGGCCTATTGCCGATGAGCTCAGACGTCTGGATATGGAAAATGTACAAGCCGAAAACGGCCGGGTATATTTTTCCGGAGACGACGGAGCCATAGCCAGGGCAAACATCAACCTGCGGATAGGCGAGCGGGTGCTTATAGAGCTGGGGCGCTTTGAGGCTCTCAGTTTTGAACAGCTATTTCAGGGCACCAGAGCCCTGCCCTGGGAGAGCCTGATCCCTGCGGACGGGGCTTTCCCCGTGAAGGGCTACAGCCTCAACTCCAAGCTTTTCTCCATCTCCGACTGCCAGAAGATAATAAAGAAAGCCATTGTTGAGCGGCTCAAAGACGTATACGGCATAGAGTGGTTTCCGGAGACCGGCGGGCTGTATCAGGTGCAGTTTTCCATAATGAAGGACAGAGTCTCCCTGTGTATAGATACTTCCGGAGACGGCCTGCACAAGCGGGGCTACCGCCCGGCCCACAACGCCGCCCCTCTGAAGGAAACCATGGCCGCAGCCATGGTTACGCTTTCCCGTTACCGTGGCCGGGACGATTTCTGCGACCCCTTCTGCGGCAGCGGTACCATACCCATTGAGGCTGCCCTCATCGCCAAAAACCGGGCGCCCGGTCTGTACCGCCGCTTTGCAGCCATGAGCTGGAAAAACCTGGACGCAGCTATTTGGGATCTGGAGCGTGATCGGGCCAGGTCTCTGGAATATAATGGGAATTATAATATTGTAGGCTCAGACATTGACGGCCACGCTCTGGAGCTGGCCAGGGAAAACGCCCGCCGGGCCGGTGTATTGGATATAATACGTTTTGAAAAGGCTGATGCCCGGCAGTTTGACCGAAAGACGGAGCGGGGCGTTATAGTCACCAATCCCCCTTACGGCCAGCGCATCATGGAACAGAAGGAGGCTGAAGAGCTGTACCGTGACTTCGGCCAGGCCTATGCCCGGAGCCATAACTGGCAGCTGTATCTGCTCAGCTCCCACACGGAGTTTGAGCGCTGCTTCGGCCGGCAGGCAGACAAAAAACGCAAGCTATATAACGGTATGATAAAATGTGATTTATTCATGTATCTGAACAGAGGTGGCAAGCCATGAAACACCTGTTTATCGTAAATCCAACCGCCGGGGGCCGTGACAAAACCGAGACGGTTCGCCGCCAGGTTGAGGATCTGTTCAGGGGCCGAAGTGACAAATATGAGATATATGTTACAAAGGCGGTCATGGATGCGCCGGAGAAAATACGGCGCGCCGCCCGGAGCAGTGAACATCTGCGGGTGTATGCCTGCGGCGGGGACGGCACTTTCAACGAGTGCGTCTGCGGTGCCGTAGGCCTTGACAACGTGGCAGTCTGCCCCTACCCCACCGGTACCGGCAACGATTTCTGCCGCATGTTCGGGGATGAACAGGATCTGTACCGCAAACTGCCCGCCCTGGTAGACGGCGGCGAACACCCAATAGACCTTATAGAGTGCAACGGCCGCTACAGTGCGAACATATGCTCTGTAGGCATAGACGCCCGTATCGGAACCCAGGTCCACAATTACAGCAAAATCCCTCTTATTGGCGGAGCCACCGGCTATGTTGCTTCCACCGTGGTAAACGTCATCAAGGGAATAACCCGCAATATGCGTATCCGCAGCGGAGATTTTTACGTTGAGGGCAAGCACACTCTGGTCTGCGCCTGCAACGGCCGTTTTTACGGCGGAGGGTTCAACCCCAGCCTTGACGCACGGCCCGACGACGGGATAATGGACGTGTTTGTCATAAAGGAAGTTAACGTCCTCACCCTCATAAAGCTGATAGGGCTCTACGCCACAGGCCGCGCCGACGAGATGCCGGAATATGCCACTCACCTGCGCACCGACAGAATAGATATAAGCTTTGACGAGGACAATGTGATAAATATCGACGGAGAGGCAGTCTTTGCCAGAGATGTCAGCATGCGTCTTATTCCCGGTGCCGTCCGACTTGTGGTGCCCAAAGGCATGCATTTCTTTGACTGCGCCTCCCCTTACAGCACTTAAAAGATGTCTTTAGGAAACTTGTAACAAAAAATTTATAAATTCTTTCGCAAATTTTTTGTTTAGGGGCTTGCAAAAATATAAAAATGTGTTATTATAAGCACCGTTAGCACTCATAGGTTCAGAGTGCTAACGGTGTTGAATTTTGTAATAAACTTTTGGAGGTATATGATATGAAACTCAAACCTTTGGCTGACAGAGTCGTTCTCAAGCAGAACGAAGCTGAGGAGCGCACCTCCTCCGGTATTTTCCTGACTGCTTCCGCTCAGGAGAAGCCTGAGGTCTACGAAGTGGTTGAGGTTGGCCCCGGCGGCATGGTAGACGGCAATGAAGTCAAGATGATAGTAAAGCCCGGCCAGAACGTTCTGGTGGGCAAGTACAGCGGCAGCAAGGTAAAGCTGGAGGATGTGGAGTATACCATCGTCCGTCAGAGCGACATTCTGGCCGTTATCGAGTGATAGAGCAAGGAGGAAATTACAATGGCTAAACAGATCATTTACGGTGAAGAAGCAAGAAAGGCCATAGAGCGCGGCGTAAACCAGCTGGCCAATACCGTTAAAATAACTCTGGGCCCCAAGGGCCGCAACGTAGTGCTGGACAAGAAGTTCGGCGCTCCCCTGATCACCAACGACGGTGTTACCATCGCCAAGGAGATAGAGCTGGAAGACGCCTTTGAGAACATGGGCGCTCAGCTCATCAAGGAAGTTTCCACCAAGACCAACGACGTGGCCGGCGACGGCACCACCACCGCCACCGTTCTGGCTCAGGCCATGATCAGCGAGGGTCTGAAGAACCTGGCCGCCGGCGCCAATCCCATGGTTATGCGCAAGGGCATCCAGAAGGCCACCCAGGCTGCCGTTGACGGCATCAAGGCCATCTCCCAGCCCGTGTCCGGCTCCAAGGACATCGCTCGTGTCGGCACCATCTCCTCCGGCGACGAGGTCATCGGCAGCCTGATTTCCGAGGCCATGGAGAAGGTAAGCCAGAACGGCGTCATCACTCTGGAAGAGAGCAAGACCGCCGAGACCTACAGCGAGGTAGTTGAAGGCATGCAGTTCGACCGCGGCTATCTGTCCCCCTACATGGCCACTGATATGGACAAGATGGAGGCTGTTATCGACGACGCTCTCATCCTCATCACCGACAAGAAGATCTCCAACATTCAGGAGATCCTGCCCCTGCTGGAGCAGATCGTCAAGGCCGGCCGCAAGCTGCTGATCATTGCCGAGGACGTGGAGGGCGAAGCTCTTGCCACTATCGTTCTCAACAAGCTGCGTGGCACCTTCACCTGCGTGTGCGTCAAGGCCCCCGGCTTCGGCGACAGGCGTAAAGAGATGCTCCAGGATATCGCCATCCTCACCGGCGGCACCGTTATCTCCAGCGAGCTTGGCATGGAGCTGAAGGATGCAACCCTGAACATGCTGGGCCAGGCTCACCAGGTCAAGGTCACCAAGGAGAATACCGTCATCGTAGACGGCGCAGGCTCCAGCGAGGAGATCAAGGCTCGTACCGCTCAGATCAGCCGTCAGATAGAGACCACCACTTCCGAGTACGACAAGGAGAAGCTCCAGGAGCGTCTGGCAAAGCTCTCCGGCGGTGTTGCAGTCATCAAGGTCGGCGCCGCTACCGAGACCGAGATGAAGGAAAAGAAGCTGCGTATTGAGGACGCTCTCAACGCCACCCGTGCAGCCGTTGCAGAGGGCGTTGTCCCCGGCGGCGGCACTGCCTACGTCATAGCTTCCAAGGCTGCCGAGGCCGAAGTCGCCGCTCTTGAGGGCGACGAGAAGACCGGCGCCGCCATCATCGCCAAGGCTCTGAAGGCCCCCATCATGCAGATAGCTGCCAACGCAGGTCTGGAAGGTGCAGTCATCCTGAACAATGTTGCCGGCAGCACCAGCAGCACCTACGGCTATGACGCCGCCAACGATCAGTACGGCGACATGATAGAGCTGGGCATCGTTGACCCCACCAAGGTCTGCCGCAGTGCTCTGGAGAACGCCGCTTCCGTGGCTTCCATGGTCCTGACCACCGAGAGCCTGGTTGCAGATATCCCCGAGAAGAATCCTCCTATGCCCGCCGGCGGCGGAGACATGGGCGGCATGTACTGATAAGCCGCTGAGCAGCCGAACAGTCAAGCCCAACAGTTAAATAATCCCAAGCATAAAACCCAAGCCCGGAGGCATCTACCTCCGGGCTTGTGGCTTAATATTTAACGGCTGTCTAATTGTTTAAATGCTGAAAAGGAAATAATGCAAGAAGTTTTTTGTTGAAATCGCAACAGCAGCTGTTATAATCGATAGTAAGAGTTACTTCATAAAAGTTGGTGATATAATTGATGTATTATGGTAAAAATTTGATTTCATTTAATATTAGCAAATTAGACCCGGCAAGTTTCCCGCCTCTCTATGCTGCTTCTATAAACACTGCATACGAGCTAGTTAAGGACCATGATGTTATGGCGGCATTAGACAAGTTTATTGACTATGTTGGTGATAATCTTTACATGGACTTAGTTGTCTTTGATGCGCCTAGCTTTCACTCGCCAAGTCCTGATAGACAATATCATCCTCAGGCTAAAAAAGAAATACTTATACGGCTTGCAAGCTGCGCAGAAAGCTATGCTGTAGGTGATGTTTATCTCACAAAATACTTTCAGCTCCCTCAAATTTTTGGAAATATCTTTGAACCGGAAGACTATGATTTTGTTTATGGATATTCTAGTAGACAACAATTTTGGGACTTAAGCAACATTTTAATGGAGAGATACTCTTTACCAGAGGGAACTAAAGGCGTTATTACTTGGATAATCCTGGTTGAGGCTTGCTTTAAGAGATACCACGACCGTTGGATTGAACAATACGACAGCAACGAATCGAAAATATCAAATATAGAGGAATACATAAAGTTCTGTTATGACGGTGCAATACTAACAACGAAAGACATAAAGGCACATCAGCTCTTGACCTTTTACTGGCTTTATGAAACTCAGCCGGGATTTAAAAATATAAACACCTTAACCTTTATTGCTCGAATTGAATTTCTATTGAACGAATGTGAAAAAGAAGCGAAAAAACAGGGATTGGAAAATTTATTGTTTGCCCACAAAGAGAGAGATAATACACGTAAACCTATTAGTCTTGAAGAAATTGATTTGATGAGCGGTATGGAGTTTGAGCAGTTTATAGCAAGGCTCTTCAAGAAAAGCGGCTATAATGTGGAACTTACAAGTACAAGCGGAGACCAGGGCATTGATATAATAGCTTCAAGAGGAATACACAAAATAGGGATTCAAGCTAAACGTTATTCTGGAAGCGTAGGTAATTCAGCAGTGCAGGAAGTTGTTGCGGGTCAAAAATACTACGGCTTAACGAAGACTATTGTAGTAACAAACAGCCGGTTTACCAGATCAGCCTATAGTTTAGCAGAGAAAAACAATGTAGTTCTGTGGGATAGAGAAATGCTAAAATTGAAAGTTGAGGAATATAATAGCAAACTCTGATGCTGAAATAGCAGGCTTTTTGTTAAAATAGATTTATTAAAATGAAGGAATATGCAATAAAGGAGGAATTTTTATTACATCAGAATGGTTAATGGTAATAATAACTTTTATATATGTTATAGCTACAATCTTCATCTGCATATATAATAGAGATACTGTCAAAGCAACTCGAGAACAACTAGAGGAAATGCGAACGCAATTTAACATAATAAATCGTCCCAACATTGTAATAGAGTTGATATATACAAAGAGGCTATGGATAGTTAGGCTTACTAATATAGGTACAAAGGTAGCCTATAAAGTCGCAGTTACTTTTGATAAGGATTTCATAAATAAAATACCAGATACTGATCTGAAAGAAATAATAGAAAAGGACCACGGCAGAAATAAATCTATCGGTGTCGGGAAATACTATGATTACATTGTAGGTACAAAAGAATATATGCTGTTAAAGAATAAACCGCCGATTAAAGGCTCCGTATCTTACTATGACATTATGGAAACGTCGTACTCGGAAAATTTTCAAATTGATGTTGAAAATTATTCGGAAGTCTACCTCATCCCAACTGAGATTGAAGACCTCCAAAATGAGGTATCAAATCTTTCTAAAGAAATTGAGCGACTATGCACTTCTCTGGATAAGATTAACCAAATTTCGAAATAACTGCACCTTGTTTTGTACTATGGTATGCGCTCCAGCAAAAATCCGGGCAGCCCTCGCGGGCCGCCCGGGTTTTTGTTCTTTATATATTTGCCCTGTTTATCTTCTCACCAGCGGCTGGCCTTCTCCGCCTCCCAGCTGCGGATGGCGCCGCTGTATCCGTCTATCTCAAACTCGTACTTCATGCCGGAGTAGAGGATCTCGCCTTCGTACTCTATGCGGCCGTCGTCCCGGTCGGTCTTGAACTCGATGATGTCACTCTCGGTTGCTCCCGGCACCTGGGCAAGAGCCAAGGCCTTGGCCTCCTCTGCCGTCAGCTCCGTTCCGGTCCCGGAATTTCCGGAGGTCTGGAAATAAGTCTCCACATCGTAGTCGTAGGAGCGTACCTCACCGGTGAGCGCGTCTATCTCATAGTCGTATTCCTTGTAGTCCTGGGTGTAGAACTCCACCTCGTATACCTGGCGGCCGTCCTCCCGGTCCAGCTTGGTCTTCAGGAAGGTGACCTGGCTGTCGCTGAGTCCGGCATGCTCCAGGGCTGCATCCCTTGCGGCCTGCTCTCCTATGAGCTCACCGGAGCTCTGGGTTCCGGTCTGGCTGCTCTGGCTGCTGCCGGGGGCGGAAGTGGTCTGGGGCTGAGCGGAAGCCTGGGGCTGAGCTGCGGAAACTGTGCCCTGGCTGATGCGGCACTCTATCACCCGGCCGCTGATGGCGTCGATGTCGTACTCGTAGCTGCTGTCGCCGCTGGTGAAGTCTATGGCGTAGTACTCGGTGTCACCCTGCCGGTCAAGTCCGGTGGTGGAGAAGCTTACGGCGGAGGCGCTGAGTCCGGCATCCTCCAGAGCCACGGCCTTGGCGGCCTCCAGGCCTATAGGCTGGGCTTTCACACTGGTGGGGGAACCGCAGCCTGCCAGGATGAGGCAAGCCAGGACTGCCACGACCAATATATTTATTATTCTTTTCTTGTTGTTGTTCATTTTTCTTTCCTCCTTGTTTCCTTTCGATGGTCAAAGCTTAACAGGGAAATATTAAATGAACATGAAATGCAGAAAGTTTTTTAATTTTTTTCTCCGGCGTTCTCCCCCACCTCAGGCAGGTGGAGAGTGAAGGCGCTGCCCTCTCCCGGGCGGCTGCTCAGACTCATGCGGCCATTGTGGATGCGGGCTATCTGCTCCACCATAGACAGGCCCAGCCCGACCCCCTGTCCTCCGCTGCGGGAGGGGTCGGCCTGATAGAAGCGCTGCCATATCTTCTCCTGCTGCTCCTGCGCTATGCCCTCACCCTCGTCCCTGACGGTGAGATGCACTTCACCCTCATCCCGGCGGAGAGATAGCCAGACACGGCCCTCCGGTTTGCCGTATTTATAGGCGTTGTCCAGCAGGTTCTGGACAAGGCGGACCAGCAGCAGCCTGTCCCCCCGGACCTTTGTCCCGGGGGCAATATCAGTAATAATACGAGCGCTCCTGTCCCCCTGGTCCCGACACAGCTCCTCCGCCAAAGCGGACAGGTCCAACAGCTCCATATTCAGTTTCTCCGTGCCCTGGTCCAGCCGGGCCATCTGCAAAAGCTGATTTATCAGCGCCGACATCTTTTTCCCCTGACGGTATACGGTCTGTATGGTTTCCCGCTGTTCCTCCGGGCTCTCGTCAAATTTCTCACTGTATTCGCAGGCGCTGAGTATCACCGACAGGGGCGTGCGCAGCTCGTGGGAGGCGTCGGATGTGAAGCGCTTTTCCGCCTCGAAGGCCCGCTCCAGCCGCTCCAGCATCCTGTCAAAATTCTCCGCCAGTCGGCTGAACTCCTCTGGGGCTTTTCCCAAATTTATCCTGGCGGACAGGTCCCGGCCCTCGTTGATGGCGGCGGCAGTGGCGTTGATGCTGTCCAGCGGGCGCAGGGCCCGGCGCACTATGAACCATCCCCCCAGAGCTCCCAAAAGAATAAAGAGTGGCAGGGCCACCCCAGCGGCTATCAGCAGGTTCTGTCTGGTATCCGCGCCCTGGGTTATCTCCGTTATCCCCCTGAGCCAGATACCGTCCTCCCAGCCCGATGCTAGCCACAGGTCCATGACATAGTAGCTGCCCTGCTCCGTGTCCACGGGGCGGGTCAGTCCGTTTTCAAAAGGCAGGCTCAGGGACGTGAAGGCCTGGGGCAGCTGCCCGGCCATGAGAGCCTGGCTCTTGCTGTAGATAACTGTATAGATGCCGCTGTAATAAAAGCTGAAGCCGCTGCCTATCTGCAATTCCCCGTTTTCCAGATCGGCCTGAAGGGCATTCTCCCGGAGAGCTCTGTCCAGGCTGTCCAGGGTGGTCTGGTTTGCCACCGAGCTGCTTATCACCATTACAAAGGTCAGGGTCACTGCCGCCATGAGCAGCATCAGCAGGGTGTACCACAGAGTAAGGCGCAGCTTGATGGAGCTCTTTTTCATGCTTTGTCCTCCCGCAGCACCCAGCCCGCCCCCCGGACGGTGTGGAGGAGCTTGGTGTCATAACCCTCGTCCAGCTTCTTTCTCAGCTTGCTCATGTACACGTCCACATTGTTGGAGCTGCCGGAGTACTCGTAGTTCCAGATTCTGTCCTCCAGCTGCTCCCGGGAGATGACAGCTCCCTTGTTTCTTATAAGGTGCTCCAGTATAGCGAATTCCTTGGGCAGCAGTTTTATCTCCCGGCCACCCCGCTCCACCCTCTGACGGCGTGTGTCCACCGTGAGGTCCGCCAGGGTGAAAACATTGCTGCGGTTTCCCGCATGCTTGCGTGTCATGGCCCGGATGCGAGCCAGCAGCTCGTCAAAGTCAAAGGGCTTCACCAGGTAATCGTCCCCGCCCAGGTCCAGCCCCGTCACCCGATCAGCCACGCTGTCACGAGCTGTGAGGAAGAGCACCGGGGTGTCCACTCCCCTGTCTCTCATCTGACCGACAATTGTAAATCCGTCCTTGCCGGGGAGCATAACGTCCATGAGTATGGCATCGTACTCCGCCCCGGCCAGGTAATGCTCCACTTCGTTCCCGTCCAGGCAGCTGTCCACGGTATAGCCGCTTTTTGTGAGGGTCTTTGTTATTATGCGGTTGAGATCTTTTTCATCCTCTACAACCAGTATACGCACGGTATCTGCCTCCTTTGCAGGTATATAATTTTCTTATCAGGCGTAGCCCACAGCCAGGCCAAAGAGCAGAAGCAGGCTGGTGCATATGAGTATCACCGCCTGGAATTTCCAGGTCCACTTGAACCAGCTGCCGTAGCTCACTCCCGCCAAACCCAGGGATATGAGCAGCACGGGGTTTGTGGGATAGAGCACATTGGAGAAGCCGTCGCCAAAGGCGTAGGCCATGACGCACAGCTGGGGAGAGAGTTCAAATATCTGGGCCACCGGCAGTATGAGGGGCATCAGCAGGAAGGCCTTGGCGGAACCGGAGGGGATGAAGAAGTTCATCACCAGCACCACCAGATACAGGAAAAGTATCACCATCCAGCGGGGCAAGGTCCCGGCGGCGGCCACGGCATAGTATAAGATCGTGTCCAGTATCTTTGCTTCGGTCAGAGTATATTTGATGGAGCTGGCCATGAGTATCATCAGCACTGCGGGCAGCACGCTCACAAGGCCGTTAAAGAAGCTGGAGCCCAGTTTGCCCGGGCTCATCCCGGCGGCCAGGGTGGAAGCCAGCCCCGCTGCCAGAAACATAGCCGCCACGATTACCATGGTGTAGTCCTGCAGGGCGGTTATAAAGCTGGAGGAGAGAACCAGCAATATGCCCAGGCCCAGTAGCCCGCCAAAGAGGGCCAGGGCCCTGTCCATGGACGCACTGGGGCAGAAGTCCTCTCCAGCCAAGTCCCCGGAGAGGGGCTGCTCTATTTTCTTTGCATGACTGCGCAGGAAGAACAGCAGCAGAATATAGACTACAAGGAAGCTGACAACCCTGAGCCAGATGCCGGAAAACATCGGCAGACCCGCCAGCTCCTGGGCAATGCCCACGGTGAAGGGGTTGCACACTCCGGCGGAGAAGCCGCAGCCGGCGGCAAGCAGGCTCATGCCCACGCCTATGAGGGCGTCCCAGCCAAGTCCCACTGCCAGGGACACCACTATAGGCACAAGGGGTATGACTTCCTCAAAGGAGCCTATGAAGGAGCCCATGGCCATGAAGAACAGCACCACCACCGCCATGAGCATGTAGCGGGCATGTCCGAAGCGGCGGACCACCCGCTTAAGCATATAGAGCATCAGTCCGCAGCGGTCAAGGCTGTTAAAGATGCCGCCGATGACCAGCAAAAAGGCAATGACGGCGATGATGGTGCCGCTGCCCTCCGCCGTCAGGACCAGGAAGGGAGACAGCAGCCACTTGTAAAAGGGTAATCCCCCCTCCACGGGAGTGTAGCCCGCCTGAGTGTCTATAACCATGTTCCCGGCGCTGTCGGCTATGCGCTTATACTCGCCGCCGGGCAGCACCAGCGTCAGTATGTAAGTCAGCAGCATCAGTGCAAAGAGTATAAGTAATGCGGTTATAAAGGACCGGGCGCTGATGTTCAGACCCTTGTTTTCTCTCTTCTGCTTCATCGTTGAAGCCTCCCATGTTGTTTTGTCCTCGGGCGTCAGGTATTTGCCCGCCGCCGTTAAATTTTAGAATAGCACAAATCCACGGCAAAGTCACCTGTTATCTTAGCTGTCTCGGGCTTACTCCTTTTCCGCATATAAAAGTACCGCCCGCCGTTTCTGGCGGGCGGTAGTTATGCTATAACTTCTATTCCAAAAATTCTAAATTTACTGTATTATTTACCCAAATCACAGGCCGTACTGAATGATATTCATCCACAAAAGATGCAGCGGGTTCCATAAATCCAACATCAATCATTCCGCCGCTTCCATCTACAATATCTGCTATTTCAGTACTTCTATCACTACTTCTGGAACGCAACCACCAAAAGCAGAATTTTTTATAATATGGGTCAGTATTGCGCACTGCATATTCGGTGTTGCTGGTTTTTCTGCTGTCGTCTCCACTAAATAAGCTCATCGCCTCGTTACTACTCAAAAGGAAAACCTTATCTTCATCTTCAGCATTTTCCAGCGCAGTTTCTTTAATGAACATTTTTTCCCCTTCGTTAAATGCCGCATTATAGAAATCATCATTCAGCCACGTTCTTAGTGAAGATGTCTCCCAGGTGACTGCTTTTCGTGAATCATTGAACGGACGCATGTCAAGGGCCTGCTGGCTTATAAGCATTGTACTGTCATTTGTTGCTTTCAGGACACGCCACCTGATTGGCTCGCTGCCATTTGAACTATTATTGTCCTGCTCATACTCTCCAAGAGTTACTATGTCTCCCTTGCTGCACTGACTTAAGCTTATAATAATCTCAAGTTTTTCTGCCAATTCATTCGAATTTTTATAGTTTCCTAGGCTGCGAAAAACTCCGCAAGCCTCGTCGAGCTTTTCCTCACTGCAAAGTTTCTGCCCATATAAGTATTTGCACTCACAGGCCATGTCCTGTGAATCTCTGTAATTTTTCAAGGCATCAAATCCTGCATATGCATTGTAATAGTCTTTTGCATCATACAAAGCCATAGCACTTTTATACGCATTGCCTGGCACTAAAACATTTTTAACCATATAGGCACTCAAACAAATGGCAAAAATTATTGCTAAAGAGATGCATATGGTTTTTGTTCTTTTACGGCGGCTTTTTGCTTCTTTTTCGGCTCTTTCAGCATTAAGCCTTGCTTCTTCCTCCAACCGCTGCTTTATAGATGCAGCAAGTTTGTCCTCATCCAGCGCAGTTACAAGCTCCGAGTATTTCTGTCCGCAATCCCGGCAGCTTTCCTCATCCGCCAAGTTGACCGCTCCACAGCTGCAAAGCCATATGCTTTTATTCTTGCAGGGAACATAGCGGGAAGACTGGGAAGTTTGCCTGTAATACTCTTCTGCCAGTTCTTTTCCCAACTTGTCAATAAGCAGTTCCTGCTCCGGAAGTTTTTCCCAACTGTTGTTCTGTAACTTCAAGGCTGAACCGTCCGCAAAGCGCACTTGATCAAGACCTAGGTCAAAGCTGCGGGCATTGGTATCCAGCGGAATTAGGGTCTTACTCCCAAATTCACTGCCGCGCTCTACATTCAGATTCAGGTATTGAATATCTTTTACGCTGTTCAGTTCTTTTCCATATACATCAAATACCGTCACCGACGCAGAAATTCCCACGATGCTTTTACTGCCTATATTTTGAAATTTTACTTGAGCATATATATCCCCTGTGTATTCCTCTTTTACCAGGGCCTTGCCCACAATTATCACCGGGCAGCCCGGCAAATAGCTACCTTCATAGTTCTTAAAAACCTGTATGTATTTTCCCATGATTTACAGCTCCGGGATCTCATTCTCACAGATAACTTTTTCAATGCCTGTTTTGGCCTTGTATTCTGAAAACTCTGCCCTTAGATCAGACAAATAATGAAGCATAATAAATCCGATGCCCGCAAGCACAAACATAGCTGTCAGCACAAAAAAAGCAGTGGAGTATGTACCGTTGATAATATAGTTATACGCATCGCCCCCCACGTATGCATTTACAGATTTTACAAAGGAAAGCTCGCTGTTATAATAATTTACCATTTTGTCTACGCCTTTATAGAAACTGATTCCTGCTCCTATAAACGACAGCAATGACAGCCAACACCATATGCGGAATTTCCCGTTGCTAACTTGCTTTTCCTTGTTCATTTTCATTTCCCCCGGCAAATTATTTTTTTGTTTGCATTATAGTCTTTATAGCGACTATAGTCAAGGGAAAACTACCCATTACAATTATTTTTGGGTAGGTGATTTTGTGATTTCTTATGATCCCTTTTGGGAAACTCTCAAAAAATCCAGCGAATCCACATATACTCTTATCAACCGATATCATATTTCAAGTTCGACCATTGATAAACTGCGAAAAAATAAGCCCCTGAATACCACCACTATAAATGATCTATGCAGAATTCTGGACTGCAAGGTAGAGGAAATAATGGAATATATTCCTTCAGATAAAGACCAGATACTGTAAGACTCTGTTCCTCATCCCGCCCCTATTACTGACTGCAAAGCAGCGGTCAATTTTCCGTTTGACATTCACCGTCTTCCTATGTACAATTAGTCGGATTTAAGATTTTCAGAGGTGGGAACATGAAAAACACATCCCTCTGCTATATAGAGAAGGACGGCTGCTACCTGATGCTCCACCGTACCAAAAAGGCCGGGGACGAGAACCACGACAAGTGGATAGGCATAGGCGGCAAGTTTGAGGACGGTGAGAGTCCGGAAGACTGTATGCTCCGGGAAGTACGGGAGGAGACAGGCCTGAACCTCAGTTCCTGGAGCTTTCGGGGCATAGTCACTTTTGTAAGCGATGAGTGGGGCACGGAGTACATGCACCTTTTTACCTCCGACTCCTTCACAGGTTCTCTGATTGACTGCGACGAGGGGGATCTGGAATGGGTGGAAAAGAGCCTCATCTCCTCTCTGCCCATCTGGGTAGGAGATAAGATATTCCTGCGTCTTCTGGATGAGGGGACAGACTTCTTCTCTTTGAAGCTCTGCTATCAGGGAGACAAACTGGTCCGGGCCGTACTGAACGGCAAGGAGGAACTGATATGAGCAAGGTAAAAGACTTCATGCGCCGGGAGCTCACCCTCTGTATTTCCTTTGTGGCCGCTCTTGTAAGCTGCTTTTTTGTGCCGCCGGACGGGAAGTATCTGGGCTACCTTGACCTGCGCACACTTGCCCTTCTGTATGGGCTGATGGTAGTGGTGGCCGGGCTTCGCCATGCCGGAGTGTTCACCGTTCTGGCCCACAGGCTATGCGCCCGGGCCGGCTCGGTGCGCACCATGGGCATCACTCTGGTGCTGCTGAGCTTTTTCAGCTCCATGCTTATTACCAACGATGTGGCGCTGCTCACCTTTGTCCCCTTTGCTGTAGTGGTGCTGGGCATGGCCCACCAGGAAAAGGAGCTCATCTGGGTGGTGGTGCTGCAGACTGTAGCCGCCAACCTGGGCAGCGTGCTCACCCCGGTGGGCAATCCCCAGAACCTGTATCTATATTCCCGCTATCACCTGAGCATGGGGGACTTTTTCTCCGCCACTCTGCCACTGTGGCTCATCTCCCTGACGGTGGTGCTGCTGCTGAGCCTTCGCCTCTCTCGCTCCCATGTGGAGGTGTTTCTGGGCGAGGAGCCGGGGCTGGACAAGAAGAGCCTTATCCTGTATCTGCTGCTGTTTTGTCTCTGCCTGACAGTTGTGCTGAGAATCATCACCTGGCAGCTGATGCTGCCGCTGCTGATTATCACCCTGCTTATCTTTGACCGGCGCCGGCTGAAAGAGGCGGACTTCATGCTGCTCCTGACCTTTGTCTGCTTCTTTATCTTTGCCGGTAATCTGGCTCGTGTGCCAATGGTGGAGCAGCTGCTCAGCCGTCTGCTGCTGGGCCGTGAACTGCTCATAGGTGCTCTGGCCAGCCAGGTCATCAGCAACGTACCCGCCGCTCTCCTTCTCTCAGGCTTTACTGACAGTGGCCGGGAACTGCTGCTGGGAGTGAACATAGGCGGGCTGGGCACGCCTATCGCCAGTCTTGCCAGTCTCATCAGTCTGAAGCTCTACTCCCACTCGGAGCACTCTGACAGCGGGAAATATCTCCGTCAGTTCTCTCTGGTGAACTTCGCCCTTCTGATCGCCCTGCTGCTTTTGTACAGCCTGATATAATCGCCTTTTCTTCGGTGAAACAAAAATTCTGGAGGCTGCCCGTCATGACGGGCAGCCTCCAGAATTTTCACTTTTCGCTTATCAGCTTCTCATTCTTTTTATCTCGGCGATCATGGCGTCGCAGACCTGGTCCATATCCCCCACAATGCCGTAGTCGCAGTAGTTAAATATCTGGGCATCGGCACGCTTGTTCACGGCAACGAAGAGGTCCGCGTCCACTCCCGCTACATGGTTCACTGCTCCGGAAACTCCAAAGGACAGAAACAGTTTCGGCTTCACCATCACACCGGACTGGCCTATCTGCAATTTATAGGGCAATATTCCCCGATCAAACAGCGGCCTGGTGCAGCCTATCTTTCCCCCCAGCAGCTTCGCCAGCTCCCGGTAGCGGCCAAGGCTGGCCTCGTCCTTCAGTCCGTTGCCCACACACACTATCACCTCAGCATCGGATATATCCAGCTGTGAGTCCGACTCATCGGGAGTAAAACCAAGTATCTTTGTGCGGATATTCTCAACAGGGAAATCTATCCGCTCATATATATGCTCTATATTCGCTTTAGCCCCTGTGGGCTCATATCTGAAAGTGCCCGGGCGTATGGTGCCTATCTGGGGGCGCAGCACCGGCAAGGTGATCACTGCCATTATCTTTCCGCCCACCGCCGGCTCTATGAACTCAATGTCCCCGCTCTTTTCATCATATACCAGTTCCATGGCGTCGGAGGTGCAGCCGGTATTCAGACGTGCGGCAAAGCGGGGAGCAAAGTCCCGCCCGTTTATCGTGCCGCCCACAAATATGGCCGATGGCATATACTTTTTAGAAAGCATGGTAAATGCGTTGGCGTAGGCATCGGTATTGTAATAGTCATAGCCTGTGCCCTCCACGTGGATGAAGCCGTCCACACCGCAGCTCTTTACCCGGTCCAGCTCTGTCTCCGGGCAGCTGCCCAGCACCACGGCCATCAGCTTGTCCCCCGTCACGTCGCAGAGCTTTCGCAGCTCACAGCAGAGTTCCAGACTTACAGGTTCTATCTGCTTTCCGTCCTGCTCTATGTACACCCACATGTTTTTGTAGTCTCTTTTGTCCATACGGCTCACCCACCTTATATTCTGCCTTCAGCGGCAAGTATGGCACAGAGCTTCGCCGCCGAAGCCGCAGCGCTGCCCTCATCTATTATCTGGCCCGCCTCCGGGAGTACGGGAGGATATATTCTGGGCACAATGGTGCCGGATCCCGGTACGCCTATGAGTTTTGCGTCCAGCCCCTCAATATCTCCCGGGCCGAGAGTGATTATCTCCGCTTTTCTGGCCGCCTTTTTCCCCCTGTAGTTTGGAAGGCGGGGCGGGTAATTGGTCTTCTCCACGGTAAACAGGCAGGGCATCTGAGCCTCTATGGTCTCCACCCCGTTTTCGACTTCCCGCTCCACAACGATCTTCCCGTTTTCAATATCCACGCTTTTTATAAGGGACATGGAGGTGACCTGGCTGGAACCGAAGCGTTCCGCCAGCTGGCTGCCCATCTGTCCCGTGGCCCCGTCCAGGGTCTCCTTTCCGCAGAAGATCATGTCGTAGTTCCCCAGCTGCAGTGCCGCCTTGGCTATGACATAGCTGGTGGACAGGGTATCGGCTCCGCCGAACTCCCGGCCCGTCACCAGCACCGCCCTGTCTGCACCCAGGGCCAGGCACTCCCTCAGCACTGCCTCCGCCGCCGGCGGACCCATGGTGATGGCAGATATCTCCCCGCCCATATCCTCCTTCAGCCGCAGAGCCGCTTCAAGGGCGTTCATGTCCAGGGGGTTCATCATGGAGGGGACTCCGTCTCTCACCAGGTTTCCCGTCTCCGGGTCCATCTTTACCAGATCTATGTCCGGCACCTGCTTTACGCATACCAGTATTTTAAGCACCTTCGTCCTCCCCCTTCTGTTCTTCCGTATATGTGCAGACCTTGCCGGGATTCAGTATCATGTTGGGGTCGAACACCCGTTTTATCTGTGCCATCAGTCTGAAGGCCGTGTCACCCACCGACTCTCTCAGGTATTCCTTCTTGGCATGGCCTATGGCGTGTTCCCCGGAGACCTGGCCTCCGAACTGGGCGCACTTGCTGTAGCACTTGTCCATGACCACTTTTACCCTGGGGATAAACTCCTCCTCGGTCATGGTATTGGAGCAGCAGTATATATGCAGGTTCCCGTCTCCGGCGTGGCCGAAGTTTCGCACATAGAGGCCCTGTTCCTCTCCCACCCGGCGGGTGTATACCAGAAATTCGGCTATCTTATCCACCGGCACCACCACATCCAGCTCATCCACCAGTTTGGTATCCGCCTCTATTGCGGTAAGGAAAGAGCTGCGGGCAGACCACACGGCTTTTTTCAGGTTGGGAGTATCTATCACCAGCAGGTCAATGGCTCCCGCCTTTTCTGCCACGTCGTTGAGTCTGTCCATTTTGTCATACAGTTCATCCTCGCTGTCTCCCACCAAAGTGACCAGAATACAGCCTCCCACATTCCGTCCCAGGAGTTTCTCGGGAAAAATGGGGTTGCCGGTGAAAGCGGCGGATGACCTTACTATATCTGCGTCCATAAACTCTATGGACTGGGGATCCAGCTTGGCAAGCTTTATTGCAGGCACCGAGGCAATGGCATCGGCCAGATTCTCAAAGGGCAGCAGCAGAGAGACATCATGGGGCGGTGCCGGTATCAGCTTCAGCGTCAGCTCCGTGATTATCCCCAGGGTGCCTTCGGAGCCGCACATAAGCTGCAAAAGGCTATAGCCGGAGCTGCTCTTGCACACCGCCTTGCCCAGCTCCAGTATCTCTCCCGTAGGCAGCACCACGGTCATGGCCAGCACATAGTCCCGGGTCACACCGTATTTCACTGCCCGCATGCCTCCCGCATTGGTGGCCACATTGCCGCCCACAGTGGCTGTTTTTTCACCCGGGTCCGGGGGATAGAACAGCCCGTGAGCCGTCGCGTCAGCAGCCAGATCCTGAAGCAGCACTCCCACCTGGGTGCAAACGCAGAGGTTCTTCATGTCATAGCCCAGTATCTTGTTCATACGCACCGTGGAGATGACCACTCCGCCCAGCAGGGGCACGGCACCTCCCACAAGGCCGGTACCGGCTCCCCTGGGTGTCACTGGTATCCTGTGCTGGTTGCACAGTTTCAGTATTTCCGAAACCTCCATGGTGCTCTCTACCTCGCACACCGCCTCCGGCATTTTCTTGCCGTAAATGGGCATCTCGTCATGGCTGTAGTTTGGGTCTATATCTTCCCCCATGAAGAACCGTTCTTTGCCCACTATGGCCCTTAACTTTTCTGCAAGTTCCGGGCTAAGCTTTTCGTATCTTTCCATAGCTTTTATTTCCTCCACATTATGTGCATTATCTGCGCCTTATTTAAGCCTGTAGCCGGTGAAGCCCTTGTCCTTTCCCCCACCCAGTATGGAGCGAAAGCGGAAAGTCAGCAGATTGAAGGGCTTCGTCCACTCCATGCCGGTCTTTCCGGACAGAAAATCTTTCAGCTTATTGCTGTCCCCGGGCTGCACGGTGGAGCGGTCCACCATGTATGCAGACTCCTGGCTGATATAGAGATATAAATACTCTTTATCCTCCACCAGTCGGATCAGTTTCTTGTATGGGATAAGCTCCCCGTCATCATAAAACTTGAAGCCGTCCTCAAAGAAACTGTACTGGGATTCCAGAGACTTCCCATTCAGCTGTTGGAATATTTTTCTTCCCTCACTTCTGGGCCGTGTGTTCAGCCCGGTTATGAGCACACAACCCACGAAAAGGCAAATCCATGGGGTGATGTTATCTCCGCCCAAATAAAGCCCTATCATTATCAGCACCAGTGCCAGACCCAGGCGTATCAATTTCTTTCCGAACTGAAAAGTGTTATATCTGGTTTCCGCAAGGCGTATTATCGTTGCCTCGCTGTGCTTCATTTTTGCAGTGTATATTGGCATAGCCTTCCTCCTGTGGTAAAATGTTTCGGCCTTGGGTCCGGCTACCTGCCGCCGGAGCGCAGGCCGCTCTCAAAGCTGTTTTAATACAGCTAAATCCAAAAGCTCCGATTTGTCAACAGATTTTGTGTAAATTTTCGTCAATTTCTCCATATGAAATTAACCTCATATATTTCACAGGTGAATTTCACTTTAAAAAAAACATTGACACTAGATGCAGCTGATAATATCATTTTACCCTGGGCGGGATATATCCTTGCCGGTACAAATTTTTGATTTTAAAAGGCTGGTGAAATACGGCGTGAAGATAGCCGATTACTTCAGGTATGAGCCGGACATACAGTGGGAATATGCCTCTCAGCTGGGAGTGCGTTATGCCGTGGGCCGCATGCCGGACGGACATATGGATGAGTTTGCCGGCAGCTTCGAAGCTCTGCGGGGGATGAAGGAGCGCCTTGAAAAAAGAGGTTTTCTGCTCAAGGTCATCGAGCCTGCGCCGCCTAACCAGAAGATAAAGCTGGGGCTGCCGGGCAGAGACGAAGAGATACAGAATATGTGCACTCTTATCGAAAATATGGGAAAGCTGGGCATAGAGGTGTTCTGCTATAATTTCATGGCCTACTTCAACTGGGAGCGGACAGGCTTTGACTATCCTGAAAGGGGCGGAGCTCTGGTAAGCTATTATGACCATAGCCGCACCGACCACACTCAGCTCACCGACGCCGGGATAGTCAGCCACCGCCGTCTCTGGGACAACTTTGAATATCTTCAGAAAGCCATAGTCCCCGTCGCGGAACGGGCAGGTGTAAAGCTGGCGCTGCACCCCGACGACCCCCCTGTGCCGGGCATAAGGGGTGTAGGCCGCATACTCATCAGCGCCGACGCCATGGAAAAGGCCATTAACATCGTGCCCAGTCCCAACATGGGCATAGCTATGTGCCAGGGTTCTTTCCAGGCCATGGGCGAAAACGTAGTGGAGTGCATACGCCGCTTTGGCAGCAGGATACATTTAGTACACTTTAGGGACACCAGGGGCGGCAGATATTGTTTCCACGAGACCTTCCACGACAACGGGCCTACCGATATGGCCCAGGTCATAAGAGCTTACCGGGACATACGCTACAAAGGCTATGTCCGGGTGGACCATGTGCCGGCCATGGCAGGCGAACATCCGAACCACCCCGGCTACGGCAGCGTCGGCAGGCTTTTTGCCATAGGCTACCTGAAAGGGCTTATGGAGATGGCCGGATGCCTGGAGGAGTGAGAAATGTCGGTGCAGGTATACATTGCGGATCACACGCCCGAAGGGGGCATCCTCAGGTGTCATCTGAGTCCGGATGGCAAGCTGGAGCTGCTGGAGAAATATTCCATGGACAGGCCGGCATACATGTGTGCCGATGGCGACAGTCTTTATGTTCTTTTGCGTGAGCCCTTTATGATGCAAAGCGGCATTGTCAGATTTGACATAGCCCCTGACGGGCGCCTGAGCCGTGCATCGGATGTGCAGCCGGTACACGGGGCCGTCGCCGCCCATATTCTGGCAGTGGACGGGCGGGTCTATTGCGCCAATTATCTCAGCGGCAGCACCATACTTATGCCCGACAGGCTTATCGCCCATAACGGCTCCGGTCCCCACCCCCAGAGGCAGCGCTGCTCTCATCCCCACTGTGTAACTGCCAGTCCCGACGGCAAATATATCTGCATAACAGACCTGGGCACAGACAGCATTTACATATGTACCCCCCAGTTGGAGATCATATCCAGATTTTCCATGCCGCCCGGTTCCGGCCCACGCCATCTTGTATTTTCCCAGGATGGTCTTTACGCTTATTGCTCCAATGAGCTGGATTGCAGCGTGAGCGTTCTCAAGTACACCGGAGGCGCTTTTGAATATCTGGGTACATATCCCATCATTCCCGGCACGGCCGGCCCGGAGGACAGTGCCTGTGCCATAGGCCTCAGCTCCGGCGGCAGGCGTCTCCTGGTCTCCACCAGGTCCTATGGCAGCATCGCTGTATTCCGCATCCGCGGCGGTGAGCTGGACTTTGACGGAGAGTACAGGCTGCCGGGAGCGTGGATACGGGACTTTGGCCTTTATGGAGATTTTATTCTCTGCGGCGACGAACAGGGGGGCCGGGTTCTGGTCTATTCGGAAAGAGCCGGCTATGATGCCGCTCCTCTGGATGTCCTCCCGGTGGCTAAGCCCTGGTGTATACTGGTCCGTGAGATTCCCGGCTTATAGGAAAAGCCTGGCCGGAGCCCTGCCTGCGGCGGGCTGTTGCGGCAGAAAACGGGCATAGTCTTCTCGCTTTCTCATTTTGCTCCGCTGTTTTATTCTCTGCGGACTCCAGGCATTTTTTACAGTTTGAAGCTCCCCGGGTCATTCCGGCAATTATACGCCGTCAGGACCCGGGGAGCTCCAGATTATCTTGTCGTCCCTTATCTTGCTGCTTTGTCTATTCAGCATTATTCCTCCTGCCGTTCTTTTACCGCCCGGTTTCCCCACGGCGCAGCGTGGTGCTTATGTGAAGTTCAACCTGCGGCTGATCTCCTTGGCGGCGGTCATTCCGGATCTTATCACACGTTCCCTGAACTCCTCACTGTCATGTACATTTGAGTACAGCACGCCCACTGATGCCACCGTCTTTGTCCCGGAGGTTACCCGGAATGCAAAGGACTGGTTGTGCTCCGAGTCCACGGACACATGGGCATAGCCGTTGGAGCGTATTTTCTTCAGCTCCTCTTCCATCTCGGCGCTGAGCGCATTTTTTCCCGTCCCTTTGTTGAATACATGGTTTAAAGATTCCTGATCCAGATAAGCCATCAGGAGCCTGCCCGTAGCCGTCGGTTCCAGATAACCCTGTATCATTGAGCCGTCGCTCATGGGCAGGATACCGTTGCTCTCTATATGGTGGACTATATACTTTCTCCCGTTGCACAAAACCGAGATGAACACTGCGGCATCCGTCTGCTTGTTCAGCCACTTCAGCACTGAAGAAGAGGTGTTTATAAGGGACTGACAATAGGTGCCATACCTTGAAAGCATATAGGACCAGGGTCCGAGCCTGTAGCCCTCTTTTCTGGATATGCGCTCCACATATTGGGAATCACACATCGTATCCAGAATATGAGCACATGTGGATTTATTCAGGCCCGTGCGCAAGGCTATTTCATTAAGGGGTATCGGACTTTCCGCCGTGGACGATAACAAGGTCAAAATGTCCATTGCCTTTTTAACCGACTTTATCATTTGTTACACCTCAGACAAAAAGCCAGGATAGTTTCTTATTATGAAATATATTCTTTGGGCTTTAAAAAGTCAATCCCTGCAGCCTTAAAATACCCATGGTAATTATAACAAAAACAAGGGTTTGTATTTGTGTGTTTATACAAAAATGCCAAAATCGTTATTATATGCCAAAAAATAAATTGAGCAAAAGCCCTGCAATCTCAATGGTATTTTTAGAATTTGGCGTAAATTTCATTATAAGAAACTTGTTGATTATTGCAAAAGCATGAATGTATACTTAGGTGGAAATGAGGGCAGGGTGTTTTTCATTAAACCTCCCCCGCCGCCTCAAAACTCAGGAATGGCAGAAATGCTTTTCAAACAAAATTAAAAAAGGAGACAGTTAAGATGAAAAAGATCCTTGCGTTGATCCTCGCTCTGTGCATGGCCTTTGCGCTCTGCGCATGCAGCAGTTCCGAGACCCCGGCCGCCGACAGCGCCGAGGCCACTGAGGCTCCCGCCGAAGCTCCTGCTGAGAGCACCGCCGAGCCCGTCACCCTGCGCTTTGCCTTCTCCGAGGCTCCCGAAAGCCAGACTGCCGAGGTAATGGCCGGCGTCAAAGAGCGGATAGAGAGCCGTACCGAAGGCCGTGTCATTATCGAGCCCCACTGGTCCAATGAGCTGGGCTCCATCGCTGACGCCATAGAGCAGATTTCTCTGGGCGGCAACATTGTTTCTTCCACCTCCGCATCCTCCTGGGCTCCCTACGGCTGTGACGACATGACCGCAATGGACTGCATGTTTGCCTTCGCCAACACCGATGAGATCGCCAACTTCAACAAGTCCGAGATGTGGGCCAACATGGTTACTGAGATGGAAAATAACGGCGGCATCCACATGATCTGCATGAACTGGGCTGCTGCTCCCCGTGTGATACTGGCTAACAGGCCCATCAATTCTGTTGCCGATCTGAAGGGTCTGCTTGTGCGTGTTCCCACCAACACCTACGCCGCATGGTTCAGCGCCCTGGGTGCCTCCCCCGTGTCCGGTGTCCCCTTCTCTGAAGTCTACACCAATATCGAGTCCGGCGTCATTGAGGCTGCTGAGGCTCCTCTGGCAACTCTCAGCGACTACTCCGTGCAGGAAGTGGCCAAGTATGCCTACCTCTCCAACCACACCTATGCCGCAGCCTGCTTCGGCACCTCCACTGCTATTTGGAACATGATCTCCCCCGAAGACCAGAAGGTCATTGAGGAAGAACTGACTGCCGGCGGCGAAGAGTTCACCGCCCTGTGCGCATCCACCAACGAGGAATACATGACCCAGTTTGAGGAAGCCGGCGTCACCATCGTTACCCCCAGCGAGGAAGACATCGCTGCAATGCAGGAAGCTGCTGCTCAGGCAGCAATAGACCTTGGCCTGCGTGACGGCGTTATGGACGAGATCAAAGCAGCCTCCGCCGGCTGATTTAAATCACAGCTGAAATAATGAACTCCGGGGAAGGGGGCAACCCCTTCCCCGGAGCAGTAAAGCGGCCTGTTAAAGAACTTAACAGCCGCCTCCAAATGTAATGCCCATATACCAAGTCTTTACAGGAGCTATATATGGATAAACTTTTAAAGAAACTCAAATGGGTAATATTGCATATCGAGGAGATTATTTCGGTCACGGCCCTTGCGATAATGACAACTGCGATTTTTTACAATGTTATTATGCGCTATCTGTTCAGGAATCCTACTGCCTGGGCAGATGAGCTGGCCATGATTTCCCTTGCATACGTTACCTTTGTAGGCGGCGCCGCCGCGTACAAGTACAACCTTCACTTCGGCATTGACATACTACTGGATCTTATGCCCTCCAAATTCAGGATGATCATAAGGCAGGTAGTCAACTTCGCCTTTATTATTCTTTTTGCCTATGTCACCTATCTTGGTTACGACCTGTACAGAGGTGCCGTCAAGATATTCAATTACTCCGGATGGTCATATAAGGTAATGGACGCGGCCTTGCCTCTGGGTTTTCTCAGCATGACCATATACGCCGTTTATTTCTTTGTCCAGTCCTTCACTGACAAAGAAGCTTTCCGCAAGAGATACGAGCAGAATTATGAAGAAGAAAACGTTGACAGCGAGCTCGTGAGAGCAAGCGAAGAGATATTCAGAAAACATGACAAGGAAGGGGGAGAGGACAAATGACACTGTGGCCCATAGTCGCTGTACTTGTGCTGTTTTTCCTGGGCATACCATGTTCCTTTGCCATGATGATGGTATGCATACCCTATTTCCTGTCCGACCCATACATAAGTGCAACCGTTATAACTCAAAAGATGCTGGCCAGCTGCGAGTCTCAGTCTCTCATGGCCATTCCCTTTTTCATCACCGCCGGTTCAATCATGAACTATTCCGGCATTTCCGAAAAGCTCATGGAGTTTGCCGACGGCCTTGTGGGCCATTTGACCGGTGGCCTTGGTCATGTGAACGTACTGATTTCCACCCTTATGGGAGGCATATCCGGCTCCGGCGCCGCTGACTGCGCCATGGAGTGCAAGATACTTGTGCCGGAGATGCTCAAGTATGGATACAGCAAGCCCTACTCCGCAGCCATAACTGCCGCTACCGCCTGCATCACCCCCATAATCCCTCCCGGGATAAATCTCATCCTGTTTGCCTGTATGTGCGAATGCTCTGTGGGCAGGCTGTTGGCAGCCGGTTACCTCCCCGGAATACTGCTGGCTATAGCCTTTCTGCTTCTCAACTACTATATTTCCAAGAAGCGCGGCTACGTCGGGGCCAGGAAATCCATGATGCCCCCACGCCAGCTGGCCCGGCTGTTTCTGCAGACATTGTGGGCACTGTTCCTCCCCTTCGGCCTCATAATGCTCCTTCGCGCCGGCGTGTGCACTCCCACTGAAGGCGGCGTAATGATGGCCTTCTATTCCCTGTTTGTCGGCAAATTCATATACAAAAAACTGCGCCTGCGCCAGTTGCCCAAGATACTGCTGGAGGCTGTCACTTCCACAGCTCCGGTCATGATGATACTCTGCGCGGCAAACCTTTTCAGCTACTACATGTCCTGGGAGACCATTCCCACAAAGCTCACGGAGTTCCTTCTGGGGCTCACCGGGAACAAGTACCTGTTCCTGCTCCTCTGCAATATTCTGTTTTTGGTCATTGGCTGCTTTATGGATGCCATGGCTGCCATGATAGTTATTGCTCCCCTGCTGGCTCCCGTTGTCCGTGCTCTTGGTATTGACATCATACACTTCGGCTTGATGATGTGCTTCAACGTAGGCCTTGCCGCCATTACCCCGCCCTTCGGCACCTATATCTTCATGGTCTCCGGCCTGCTGAAAATGAAGACCGCAGACATGATTCGGGAAATATGGGCATTTATAGGCGTGGCCATAATAGTGCTGCTGCTTGTAACCTATGTGCCCTGGTTCTCCACAGTTATACCGAACCTAATGTACGGAACCGCCTGAAGCAGCCTGAATACATAGTCTTTTCACTCCCTTTCCCGGTCTTTTCCTCCAAAGGTCACTCCCTTGCCCTTGGAGGAAGGCCGGGATATCGCGGAAAGGAGTTTTCCCATGCTTGCTCAGAAATATTCTGAAATTCTGGTATCCGCAATTGAGAGCATAGCGGCAGACGAGGCGGACAAAATCGCCAGAGCCTCCGGTATAATAAAAGATGTCATAGCCGCCGATGGGCTCATCCATGTTTTCGGCTGTGGCCATTCCCATATCCTTGCGGAAGAAAGTTTCTACAGAGCCGGTGGTCTTGCCTGTGTCTATCCTGTATTTCATGAACCTCTCATGCTCCACGAAAGTGCGGTCCTGAGCAGCAGCCTGGAGAAAAAAGCCGGTCTTGCCGGAACGCTGGTACAGCGCCATCCCTTTGAAAGCCGGGACGCGCTGATATGCGTCTCCACCTCAGGAGTGAACGCCGTACCCGTGGAGTTTGCCATGGGCGCCAGGGAACTGGGTATTCCCGTTATCGGCATATTCTCCGACGCTTATCTCACTGTGGATACCGGCAGGCCCCATTTACAGCATGTCTGCGATGTATGCATAGATAACCACGCACCTTACGGGGACGCCTGTCTGGAGATTCCGGGGCTGGACACAATGATGACCCCCGTTTCAACGGTCACAGGCTGCTTCATAATAAACAGCATCTTTGCCCAAGCCGCAGATCTGGCTTCGGCCCAGGGGCTGGAAGTGCCCGTGTTCAAAAGCGGAAACGTCCCTGGAGGCAGAGAGTTCAACAATGCCCTTATAGAGCGCTATCATGGCAGGGTAAAGTGCCTATGAGGAATAATACTGTTACAGTTCTGGGGCTTATGGGTCAATCCGTTTTCATGGAGCTGGATCATTTTCACAGCAACGGAGAGACCGTCCACTGCCGGAGCCTGTATATCGAGCCCGGCGGAAAGGGCTGCAACCAGGCGGTTGCGGCAAAGAGATTGGGAGTCAACGTGAACTTTATCGCCACTCTTGGAGACGACGATTACGGCAGACTCTCCCGGGACTTTCTGGTGCGGGAGGGCATAGAGGCCTGTACCCAGTTCGTTACCGGCAGGCAAACAGCTTATGCCTGCATCCTTACCGACAGCTATGGTGAAAATCGAGTAACCGTATTCAGCGGGGCTGCCGGCTGCCTGGGCGCCGAACAGGTCAATAAGTATAGGGACAAGATACGCGGCAGTGACATACTCCTTTTAAACCTGGAGTATCCCATGGAAGCCAATTTGCAGGCTCTTGACATCGCCGCCAAAGATGGCGTGAGGGTCATTGTCAATCCCGCTCCATACAGCGGAGAGAGTATAAAGGAACTCAGCAGGGCATGGCTCATAACACCAAACAGGCAGGAGGCTGCCGCCATGGCAGGACTCAGCCAGGATATCTCCCCCGAAGAGCTGGCCCTGGCTCTGAGGGACTTGGGCTTTCCACGGCTGATCATCACTCTGGGCTCCAAAGGTGCACTTCTTCTTGAAGATGGCCATCTTGAAATGCTGTCTGCGGAGAAGCGGCAGGCAGTGGATACCACCGGTGCCGGAGACTGCTTTAACGGCGCCCTGGCTGCCTCCCTTGCCCGGGGCCATAGTCTCAGAGACTCGGCGCACTTTGCAGTAAAAGCCTCCGGCTTAAGCGTAGAAAAGAGATATGTTATGAAAAGCCTCCCTCATTTGGGGGAGTTGGAATAATAATCAGGAGGAAACAATGATGGATAATTCCAACGGCTATCTGCCTAAGGTCATTGAACTGCTCAACAAAATAGAGGCAGAGCAGTATGAGAACATGAAAGCCGCAGGCCGCTTGATGGCTGAGGCCGTGAAAAATGACCGGCTTATAAACGTATACGGCGGCGGCGGACACACCACACTTCCTGTCGGTGAAATGTTTTTCCGTGCCGGCGGCCTCTGCAATATAAATCCCTGCATGGAGACCGGCCTGTCTGTTTTTAACCAGGCCCAGAAATACCTGGCCCTGGAGCGCTGTGAAAATTACGGCAGGGCTATAATGGATTACTACGACCTTCAAAAGGACGATGTACTTATCATCTATCACAATATCGGAACCAACGCCGCCACCATTGACGCCGCTATGGCCGCCAAGGAGCGTGGCGCGAAAATAATCGCCGTGTCCTCTGTCCAGTGGCAGCAGGGCATACCCAAGGATTATCATCTGCGCCATTCTTCCGGCAAGAACCTCAATGACTTCGCCGATATCTGCATAGACGACTACAATCCTCTGGGAGATACGGTGGTCACCCTGGAAGGCTTTGACACTCCCATAGGCCCCATCTCCAATATGACGGATTTCTATATCGTCCATCGTCTGGAGATAGAGTGCGCAAAGGCCTGCCTGGAAATGGGCATCGAACCTCCCTTCTGGCGCAGCGCCAACGTCCCCGGAGGGGATGAATTCAACAAGAGCAATCTGAAAAAATACAGCCCCAGAATAAAAATGCTGTGATAAAAGGAGATACCCGTATGGACAGCAAATTTGTACCCAGCCTTATTGAGCTGGCAGAAAAGTATGCCGCTGCTTCCCAGCTTTCCGTCCAGTTGGAAGACGGTGCGGTCACCCTGGAATGCAACAAAGGCAAGTTCCGCTTTTTCTACGATTTCAACCGTCAGCTGCCTCAGGATACATTTAAAAATGTCCCTCTTTTCCACTGGCGTCAGAAACGCCGTTATATCGAGCTTAAAGGGCTTGTCCAAAGGGATATAGTTGGTAAGGCCCTTGCTATGCGCATTCATCACATTGTCCCCCCCGACGCCTTTACAAAAAGTCTGAGAGACGTGCTGCTGTATGAATGCGACCTCTTCCAGTACATATGCGGCGGAGAAATTCGCCGGGTCTTTGCTGATTTCAGCGGAGACACATACACTAACTGCATAATGTCCGCAGGGGGGCAGAAAGCCAGCATGGAGCTGGGGCTCTCCGCCGCCGGCAGCGAGAGCGTTTTGCTGCATGAGGTAGTGGGCAGAAAGGGCATTGCCTCCGATCTCCCTGTGGACACTCAGATGCAGCAGTATCCTATTTATCTTATAAAGGGCAATGGAACCCAGACCTTCAATGAGATAGACTTTGAGCTTTACGGCATGGATAACACTCAGGCAGATATGATTCGCTTTATTCTCTGGGCGCTCTCCGATGCCGAGCGCATAGACTCCCTGTGCCGTGATTATAGCAGGTTGGACAAAATCTGGCAGGCGGCAGTCAAGTCCAGTGCAAATCTTACTTATACTTTTGTGGAGGAATAAAAAATGAGACAGGTAAACCTTGCTATTGCCTCCCTTACCCACGCCCACGTAAGAAAATACTACCAGACTCTCAATGACAACAATAAGATAAACTGGGTAGCCGTTTCCTGTGCGGATGAGAAAGTCAGGGAGAACTTCCTTGAATATGGATATGATGTGCCGGTATACATGTCCACAGAGGAAATGCTCAAAGCCCACCCCGAGATAGACGGCGTGGTGGTGGCCAGTGAGAATGCACGCCATTTTGCGGATATGGAGCTCTGCTGCAAGTACGGCAAGCATATGCTCAGCATGAAGATCCCCACCTTCGATCTGGAGGAATATGACCGGATGATAAAGATGGTGGAGGATGCCGGGGTAATCTGCCAGGTGGAGCTGGAGATGCACTATAACCCCAGCTGCCGCAAAGCCGTGGAACTGGCCAGAAGCGGTGCCATCGGAGATATAATATCCTTTAACGCTACCAATATTACCCTCTCACCCGTGTGGGCCTTCCCCTGGCAGGGCGATCCCATGCTCTCCTATGGCAGCAAGATTCCCCTTAAAGAAGGCGACAGCCGCTTCAGAGGCGGTGCTCTCAGCGATCATCCCCACATCTTCGATATGCTGCGCTGGGTCAGCGGAAGCGATTACGACTATGTCTTTGCCGATGTGGCCGACAACATCCGTGATATTCAGGAAGAGGATGTTGTCTATGTAACCGGCCGTATGAAAAACGGCTGCAAGTTCCTTCTGGACCCCTCCTGGTCCCGCCACGAGGAAAAAACCTCAAAGCCGATAAACTGGGACCTGCATCCCAAACGCATGGAGGTCAACTTCTCCATCATCGGTACCGACGGCATTATCCAGGCAGACTGCTTCGGCCCCAATGACAGCTACTGCGGCGGCCCCAACAACAGGTACGCCGTCCAGTACACCTATTTTGACGAGTGGATAGGCCTGATGGATGAGTTCTGTGACTGCATTCTCACCGGCCGTCAGCCCAAGATCAACCTGCGCTGGCACCGCCAGACGGTGGAGGCCATGGTGCGCTGCTATGAATCCATTGCTTCGGGCAAACCTGTATATTTGAATAAGTGAGGAGAAGAGCATGGCAATCAAACACACCGCAATAAGCTATTACGGAATAAACTACGTGGAGCACGCCGAAAAAGATTTTCAGGAAATGCTGGACCACGGCTGTGACACCGTCATTCTGGCCCTCACCGAGTTTGATATTGACTTCTGGTTCCCCAATATAAATGCCATAGTGAAAAAGGCCCATGAGATGGGTCTGCGGGTACTGGCAGACACTTGGGGCATAGGAAAATATTTCGGTGGGGAGCAGGTCAGTCTCTTCCTTCAGAACAACATCCATCACCGTCAGGTCTCTGCCTATACCGGGGAAGTACTCAACGCCGCCTGCTTCAACACTAATTCCTTCAGGGATTACTTCAAGGGCCTGTGCATGAAGCTGGCCCGGGAGACCGAGGTGGACGGCTTCTTCTGGGATGAGCCCCACTATGCCTATCCCAAGTCCTATGCCTCCATTACCGGCGGCGCCGGGGACGATTGGTCCTGCCGCTGCCCGGAGTGCATGAAGAAGTTCGAAGACTACTATGGCTATGAGATGCCCCGCTTCATGAACGATGATGTTAAGCAGTTCCGCTGGAGAGAAGCGTTGGAAACTCTGGCCGGGGTATCCAAGGCCCTGAAGGAGTATAACCCCAAGCTGGAGATCACCTGCTGTGTCCATGCCACCATGAACAGCTACTATGTCACCGAACAGCGCGGCTATGACAACTGGGAAATGGTGGCCGCCTGCCCCTACTTTGACGTGTTCTCCACCACCATAATCAAGTGGAACCTGCCGGAAAGCTTCTTCCGGGAAATAACCCAGCGCACCGTGGCCATGGCAAAGAAATACGGCAAAGAGTCCGAGCGTTGGCTCATGGGCTACAGTGCCCGCCCGGACGACTACAGCCAGATAGACAGAGTAGTAGACATGTATGAGCAGCTGGGTGTTGACCGCCTTGGTACATGGACCTACAGAGGCGGCTACGGCACCATTGTCTCCGACAACAGCTTTGCTCTGGAACTTTGGGACAATATAGGCCGCAACTACAAACGGGTACTGAACAAGTAAGCTCAGCCCATGGCTGAATGCAGCCGGAAAGGATTTAAGATGAGTTTCAACAGAAGTTCCTCTCCAACCGACCTTAAAATAACAGATATGCGGTTTGTGGACATTACAGATGCACCCAAACGCTGCACTATAATGAAAATCATCACGAACCAGGGGCTTGAGGGCTACGGAGAAGTCAGGGACGCGGCCAGCAAAACCTATGCCCTTATGCTCAAAAGCCGCATAATCGGCGAAAATCCCTGTAATGTGGACAAGATATTCCACAAGATAAAGCAGTTTGGCGGCAACTCCCGCCAGGGCGGTGGCGTCAGCGGCGTGGAGATTGCCCTCTGGGATCTGGCGGGCAAGGCTTATGGTGTCCCCCTCTATCAGCTGCTGGGCGGCAAGTACCGGGATGAAGTACGAGTGTATGCCGACACGGATGTGGACGGAAAGCACAGCGGCACCGACATGGGCAAGGCTCTTAAAAAACGTATGGATCTGGGCTTTACCTTCCTGAAAATGGATCTGGGCATCGGCCTGCTGCTGGATGAGCCAGGCACAATAAGTGCGCCTCTGGGCTTCATCCAGGATATGCAGCGCTATGCCTCCCACGTCCTCAATGCCCAGGGCGGCAGCGTCACCGCAGACATGGTGCGGCATCAGAAAAGCTATCAGATTGTCACCACCGCCCACCCCTTTACCGGCATTCAGATAACGGAAAAGGGTCTGGATTTTCTTGAAAATTATGTCAGAGAGGTAAGGGATGTCATTGGATATGACGTACCCCTGGCCATAGACCACTTCGGCCACGTTCAGCTGGAAAGCTGTATACGCTTCTGCCGCCGCATGGAAAAATACAACCTGGCCTGGGTGGAGGATCTGGCTCCCTGGATGTATACCGATCATTATGTCCGGCTTAGAAACTCAACCTGCGTCCCGATATGCACCGGCGAAGACATTTATCTGAAAGAGAATTTCGAGCATCTTATAAGTTCCGGAGGTGTATCCGTCATACATCCTGATATACTCACCTGCGGCGGAGCACTGGAGCTGAAAAAAATAGCGGATTACGCCGACGAACATGGGGTCGCCGTCGCCATACACATGGCAGAAAGCCCCATAGCCTGCATGGCCGCCGTGCATACCGCCGCCGCCATGCACAACGTACTGGCCCTGGAGTACCACTCTGTGGATGTGCCCTGGTGGAGCAGTATGGTGAATGGGCTGCCCTCTCCGCTCATCTCCGACGGCTTTATAAAGGTCCCCGAAACGCCGGGGCTGGGCATTGAAAGTCTTAATGAATCCGTGCTCAGAGAGCACATCAATCCTGAAATACCGGGTATGTGGGATCCCACAGACAGCTGGAACCAGGAGTTTTCCAATGACCGGCTGTGGAGCTGAAGGGTATCTTTTGACAGGGGGAGAAAAAATGTTTGATTTACATGGTAAAACAGCTTTGATCACCGGCTCAAGCCGGGGCATAGGCAGAGCCATACTCCTCGCTTTTGCTCAGAGGGGCGCCCGGGTCATACTGCACTGCCGCCGGGAAAGCCCGGCCTCCAGACAGCTTATAGGCGAGCTGGAGCAGCTGGAAGCTGATTTTTCCGTTGTATATGCAGATCTGGGGGATCGGGATGGAGCCGCGGAACTCTGCCGTCAGCTGGCCGCCAGGAATATAAATGTTGACATTCTGGTACTGAATGCCTCAGTTGAGCTGCGCCGGGAATGGACGGAGATCAACGACGAGGAATATGACCTGCAGATGGATACAAATTTCCGGGCGCCTTTGAAGCTGCTTCAAATACTGGTCCCGAAAATGCAGGAAAAGGGCTGGGGGCGCGTCATTTGCCTTGGCAGCGTCCAGCAGCTCAAGCCCCACCCGGCCATGCTGGTATATTCCGCCAGCAAGGCGGCTCTGGGCAATGTGGTGCGCTCCCTGGCAACTCAGCTGGCGCCCCATGGCATAACCATAAACAGCATAGCTCCCGGCGCCATAAGGACTGACCGCAACAGCCAGGCTCTTTCAGACCCTGCCTATGAGCAGCAGGTAAAGGAGCTCATCCCCGTGCGGTATATAGGCTGCCCTCAGGACATCGCCGGTCTGGCCGTGTATCTGGCTTCGGAAGAGAGCCGGTATATGACCGGACAGACCCTATATGTAGACGGCGGCAAGAGCCTTTGATGCTCATTCATCAATCTGTACACGGAGGTAATGACAATGCGCTTCAGTAATCCTCAGGATATTATAGCCCTTACTCCCCAATGGAAGGGGGAACGTTTTGCCGACGGCAGACCCAGAGTGCCGGACAAATACCTGGACGCCCTGTATGAAATGACTCTGGAAGAACTGTGGAAGCCCATATTCGTCAAGGGCTATGAAAACCAATTCGTAGCCATGGACAGCCTCCACCCGGAATTTGACACCGACGGGAAGCTGAAGCACAAGCTTGTAGGCCGGGCTGTCACGGCAGTCTACGGGCCTTCAAGGCCTGACTACTATGAAACCAGCTTCGCCCAGGCCGCCTCTGAGGGCCGCAGCGGCACCCCCAACCAGTGGCTTATCGACAGCCTCCAGGACAGGGACGTGGCTGTAGTGGACATGTATGACAAAATATACAAAGGCACTTTTCTGGGCGGCAATCTCACCACAGCTTTGAAAAGCCGTACTCACAACGGCGGAGCGGTCATATGGGGCGGCATAAGGGATATCGAACAGATGCGTCAGGTCAACGTGCAGGTCTATTACCGGGGTGTGGACCCCACCCCTATCCGGGACTTTGTCATGCTCAGCTTCAACGGCCCCACCCGGATAGGTTCCGGAGAACACTGCGCCGTCTGTCTCCCCGGAGATGTTGTATATGGCTGCGGTGGAGGTGTGCTTTTCATTCCGCCCCATCTTGTGGTGGAGGTTGTGGAAAACGGGGCCAAGACCCAGGTGAAAGACCTGTTCGGCTTTGAGATGATAACTGCCAACAGGTTTACCACGGCCCAGATTGACCGAAACACCTGGACGGTGGAGATGCTGGATATGCTTACAGACTTTATAAAGACCGATCCCAGGGGCGTCCCTTACAGGGATCTGGACTGGAGCCATGAGTATGAAATGGCTCTTAAAGGCGACCCCAACGACACACAGTCCGCTCTTTAAGTCTGCCCCTGTCCTTCAGCTTCACGTTTGGCTGGTTGTACCGGACAATAAAAGGTGCGGTTACTTTAAACAGGCCCCCTTCGTTGCATCCATTTATTCAAGCAGAAAATGTTTTTAATTGTTGATTCTTCGGGAATAAAGTGCTATAATGCCTCCCAAATAAGGGAGTAGTCGGCGCTGCGGCGCGATGAGGTCAACATACTGGACATGTTCCCCGGCTCCGGTCGGACATGCTCCTGGCTTTATCTTAAATGACGAGACTTATCTGCGGCAGTGGATAGGTCTCGTCTTTTTTTGCCTCTGCCGTAAAATTAATTAAGCGGAGGATAAATCAAATGACCGTCTTTGAACTTTTTCTCATTGCCGTGGGCCTGTCCATGGATGCTTTTGCCATAGCCATATGCAAGGGTCTGTCGGTACAGCAGCTGAAGCTGAAACACATGGTGATAACCGGGCTCTGGTTCGGGGGTTCCCAGGCCGTCATGCCGCTGATAGGCTATTTTCTGGGCAGCAGCTTCTATTCCATCATCGCCGGGGTAGACCACTGGATATCCTTTGGCCTTCTCCTGATTATAGGCATAAACATGATCAGGGAATCCCGGGAACTCAGCTGTCCCGTAGATGCCAGCTTCAGTCCCAGGGTGATGTTCCCCCTGGCCATAGCCGACAGCATAGACGCCCTGGCGGTAGGTGTCACCTTTGCCTTTCAGGAGGTGTCCATCCTCCCTGCCGTGGCACTCATCGGCCTCACCACCTTCCTGCTCTCCTGCGCCGGAGTGAAAATAGGCAACGTATTCGGTTCAAAATACAAATCCAAGGCAGAGCTGGCCGGGGGCATAGTGCTCATAGCCATCGGCTGCACCGTGCTGCTGCGGGATCTTGGCATCATGGGCTGAGCATAAGCTCATTTCCCGGGAGGTATTGCAATGGCAGGACTTATACACATATACTGCGGTGACGGCAAAGGCAAGACCAGCGCAGCAGTGGGTCTGGCCCTGAGAGCCGCCGGCGCTGGAATGAAGGTGCTCTTCGTCCAGTTTTTAAAGGACGGCAGTTCCTCGGAGCTGCCCATGCTACAGCGGCTCGGTATAGAAACTGCCTGCTGCTCAGGCCATCATAAATTTGTTTTTCAAATGACCGAGGAGGAGCGGGAGATGGCCGCAAGAGACTATACCCGGCTGCTTTTGGATTCCCTCAGCCGCTGCCGGGATGGCGTCGGGCTGCTGGTATTGGACGAAGTCCTCCCAGCCTGTGAGCTGGGCATGGTCCCTGCCGGTGTTCTGGAGGATTTTCTCAGAAATAAGCCGCGGGAGCTGGAAGCGGCTCTCACCGGACGCAAGCCCTCCCCTTCCATGCTGGAACTTGCGGACTACGTGACGGAAATGAAAAAGCTCAAACACCCATATGACCGTGGCATCCAGGCAAGAGCCGGAATAGAATTTTGAACCCTTATATTGACCAAAATCCCCGCTCATAATTGAGCGGGGATTTTGTTGGCCTATGCCAATCCGCCGGCAACAGTTTACGGCATATGTCAAAAATAGTTATTGACATATGCCATTTTGAGTGTTATCCTAATGTTGTAAATGACATATGCCATAAACTGCCGTTTTGGGACACAGCAGGCCCAGGGCAGCACAAAGGGAGGTAATATTTTGCCAAGGCCGAGAAAGTGCAGACGGGTTTGCTGCCTGCCGGAGAATGACGGCTTCACGCCGCTTCATCCCTGCGTAGCCGGAGATACCGTAGTCATGACTGTAGACGAATATGAGGCCATAAGGCTCATTGACCACGTGGGCCTGTCTCAGGAGGAGTGCGGGGAATACATGCATATAGCCAGGACTACAGTCCAGCAGATATACAGCTCTGCCCGGAAAAAGCTGGCCGATGCTCTGGTTGAAGGCCTGCCTCTGCGCATTTCCGGTGGGGATTACCGCCTGTGCGACGGTACGGATCAGCACCGCTGCTGCGGCGGCTGCCACAGGCACCGCGGCGGCAATTTAAAAAACATTGAAGATCTTGAACAGGGAGGTAATATAAATGAAAATTGCAATACCCCTGGATGAGGACAGGCAGAATGTGTGCCTTGTTCTGGCGAGGGCACCCTATTTTCTCTTCTGGTCCGACGGTGAGCAGCAAACAGCGGAAAACCCCGCTGCCCAGGCTCAGAGCGGCGCGGGAATGCAGGCAGCTCAGTTCCTGGTAGACAGCGGCATAAGCGTTCTTATCACTCCCCGCTGCGGGGAAAATGCAGCGGAGGTGTTCAAAGCTGCAGGTATAGAAATATATAAGTCCGCAAACAAGGCCGCAGCAGATGACTTGGCTGCATGTCTGGAGGGGAAGCTGGAAGTGCTTGACCACTTTCACGGCGGCTTTCACGGCATATTATGAAGATTGCCTGTTTAAGCGGCAAGGGCGGAGCAGGCAAAACCTTTGCAGCAGTAAATCTTGCGGCGGTGGCCGGCGAGTGCTGCTATATTGACTGCGACGTGGAGGAGCCCAACGGCCGTCTCTTTCTAAAGCCGGAGACCCTTAAGCTCAGTACAGTATCCACCCTACTGCCGGAATTTGACGCTGCCCGGTGCAGCGGCTGCAAAAAATGCGTGGACTTCTGCCGTTTCCACGCCCTGGTATATGTAAAAGAAAAGCCCATGGTGTTTTCAGAGGTCTGCCACAGCTGTGGCGGCTGCAATCTGGTGTGCCCGGAAAAGGCCGTTGCCGAGAAGCCCAGGCCCATTGGGGTGCTGGAAGAGGGACAGCACAGAGACATCACTGTCATTACCGGAATATTGAACCCAGGGGAGGCCTCTGGCACTTCCCTTATCCGGAAGGCCGTAAGCAGAGCCAGGGGCCTGAGTATTCTGGACTGTCCCCCCGGCAGCGCCTGTCCGGTAATGGAGGCTGCCATGGAAGCGGACTACTGCCTGCTGGTGGCGGAGCCCACGGCTTTTGGCCTGCACAATTTCAAGATGGTATATGAACTGGCCGCTCTGCTGGGGAAAAAGTGCGGGGTGCTCATCAATAAGCAGGACAGCCCATATGAGCCTCTGGAGCTCTTCTGCCGGGAAAATGACATTCCAGTACTGGAGCGCATTCCCTTTGACAAGGAGGCGGCGGAGTGCATAGCCACCGGGGAGATTGCGGCAGAGAAGCTGCCAAAATACCGGGAGCTGTTTACCCGCCTGCTGGAGAAGATAGGAGGCAGAACATGAAAAAACTCCTTATACTCAGCGGCAAGGGGGGCACCGGCAAGACCACTGTGGCCGCTGCATTCCTGAGCTTTTCCAGAGCCATGGCTGCGGCGGACTGTGACGTGGATGCTCCGAACCTCCACCTGGTTGCAAGAAATCCCTCTCAGCCCAAGGTCACGGACTTTATTGGCGGTGACAAAGCCCATATCGATGAAAATAAATGTGTTGGCTGCGGGGAATGTATAGAGCACTGCCGCTTTGGCGCCCTGTCCCTGACAGACTGCAAAGCCCATATCAATGAGTATGCCTGCGAAGGCTGCGGTGTCTGCGCCCATGTGTGTCCTGCCGGTGCCGTCACCCTGCTGCCTGATGCGGCCGGCCGCCAGGAGCTATATCTGGGAGATCGTGTTTTTTCCACAGCCATGCTTAAAATGGGCCGGGGCAACTCCGGCAAGCTGGTCACCAAAGTAAAATTGGATCTGCTGAAAAACGCCCCGGACTGCCCCTTGGCAATAATCGACGGTTCTCCGGGCATAGGCTGTCCGGTAATAGCCTCGGTGGGTGGGATGGATCTGGTGCTGGTGGTGACGGAGCCCAGCCCCTCCGGCATAAGCGACCTTCAGCGCCTGGTAAAAACGGCGGAGAGCTTTCAGGTAAAGCTGGCAGTATGTGTCAACCGCTGGGACATGAGTCCGGAAAATACGGAAAAGATACGGACCTTCTGCGAAGGAAAAGGCCTGCCCTTTCTGGGCCTGCTGCCCTATGACAGGAGCGCCTCTCAGGCCATAAACCAGGGCCTCAGCGTAGCAGAGCTGGACTGTCCCCTGCGCAGCGCCCTTAAGGAGCTTTTCGCAAAAACAATGGCTCTGCTGGAGCTCCCGGAGACGGCATATATTGGGGGCCGGTCAAAGAGTGATTGAGCAGAGCAGAAAAAGAAAAAAGAATATTAAATTAATTTAAATATATTTATTAAGGAGCGATAATTATGAAAATAGCTGTTTCCTGCAACGGCAGCCAGATCTGGGCTCACTTCGGTCACTGTGAGAACTTTATGATCTATGAAACGGAAGGCGGCCTTATAAAATCCGAAACCTCCGTTCCAAATCCCGGCCACAAGCCCGGCTTTCTCCCCAACTTTCTGGCGGACATGGGCGTGGGTGTAATCATCTCCGGCGGCATGGGCGGCGGAGCCGTGGACATTTTTAATGAAAGGAACGTGGAAGTCATTCTGGGTGCTCAGGGTGATGCCAGAAAGGCCGTGGAAGCCTACCTCAGAGGGGAGCTTGAATCCACCGGATCTGTCTGCCATGAGCATGAGCACGCCCACGAGTGCGGCGAGCACTGAGCCAGCTTAGTACAAAAGCTCCGCAACTTAATTCCCCCACCAGTCCTATGCTCTGTTCAGGGCTGGTGGGGGAATATTTTTCTATTTTTGTTAATAGCTTTATTTGCTTATGCCTCTAGCCTCAATCGGGATCTCGAAGTATCCTCCATCTTTATAGCCTATGAGGCTATTTTGCAGGTTAATTGCCGTGCAAACATGGTTAGGAATAATTCTCAAGATCTTCCCGATCTCAACTTCCACTTTAGAGTTGCACATCCCGTGTTCTTCATTCAAAGTCTCAATAACCGCATCTCTTCCAAGTTCAACAATATATCCGTAGCCAGGATTTTTGCAGAGATCCGAGGAAAGGGTTTTACTTCCTGCGTCTAAAACAAAGCGTCCTTTATAAGGAATACTAATCACTGTAGATCTTACATATGCTGCGCATTGACTCAAATCACAGGTTCCCAGGGCCACATGTGACATATCGTTAAAGATGCAGGTACCTGCTCTTGATTCTGTTATTCCTTCCAGACAATCGGGATATCTGGATGAGACTGAAGAACCCCCGCTTACAACAGGTTTTTTTATCCCGTTGGAAATGAGAATTTCCTTCCCGGCCAGCAGATTTTCCGCTTCTATCCGTGCGTCTTCTCTACGTTCTTCTTCAGCGGCAAGCTTACCTGCATTACCGCAAAAGCTGGCAACGCCCCTGATGTCAATCCCCTTCATATATAGTACTGCATCGACAAATTCCGGCAGCTTTTCCAGGGGTATGCCGCCCCTGCCCATTCTTCCATCAATCTCAAGCAAGACTTTGGCCTTTTTGCCTCTTTTAGAGAAAAAGTCGGACAGCTGTTTTGCAGCATTAATATCATTGACCAGGCATGATGTGTTGGATATTTTATCGCATAGACTATAAAAGCGTCTGAGCTTCGATTCCCCTATTATGGGATACGCAATAAAAATATCGTTTATCCCTGCTTCCGCCATTATGGAAGCTTCGCCGACCGAAGAGCAGGTTATTCCATCAGCCCCCCATTCAAGCTGCTTTTTGGCAAAATAAGTACTTTTATGGGTCTTAATATGAGGGCGCCAAGAGATATTATGTTCATTCAGAGCCTTTGCCATCTCTCTGCAATTTTGCTCTGCAATGTCAATGTCAACAATTAGAAGGGGTGTATCATTTAGATCTATTTCCACATTATTCTCTAAGTTCAAAAATAGCCTCCATTTCTATTGCCAGATTTTCAGGAAGTTGATTCGTTCCAACCGCCATACGCGTATGTCCAGAGGATTCCGGAAAAACCTGGTTAAAAAGTTTTGAAGCTCCGTTCACTACTTGAGGCTGCATAAAAAATCCATCAGCACTTTGTACCATCGCAAACAGTTTTATCAACGAAACTATATTCTCAAGCCCCACATTTGTGTGCACAACTGAAAGCAGGTTAAGTGCAGCTATTTCTGCCAATTTTGTTGCCGTTTCCGCTGTAAGGTCGCAGCCTACTTTTCCTCTGTACTCTTTTCCTTCTATATAGGCTGCGCCCACACCGGACACAAAAAGGAGATTGCCCACCTTTCTTACCTGAGTATAAAGCCCTCCTTTTTGGGGGGGAGGAGGAAGCTCAATTCCTAAATCTTTTAGCCTTTCAACCGCTGTCATTGTATCTTTCCTTTCTTGACTTATATGATGGATGGTAAAAATGTAGACAGTTGCGGAACCAAAATTATAATGATGTATATTGCGACCATGGAAATTATAAACGGTATCATGCTATAGCTCAGTTTTTCAAGAGGAGCTCCGGATATACCGCTGGCCACAAAGAGGTTTACGCCTACCGGAGGCGTCATCATTCCTATTTCAGCGCCAAGAACCATCAGCATACCAAAGTGGAGAGGATCTACACCTGCCGCTTTAACAATGGGCAGGAATATCGGCGTGAGTATTATCATGATTGATAAGGTTTCCATAAAACATCCCAGTATAAAAACTATTCCCGCAATCATCAGCATAAGGATATACGGATTATTTGTGACACTGGATATACCGGATGCAAGGACTTGTGGAATCTGGTACATTGACACCAGCCTTCCAAACGCCGTGGCAAGTCCAAGGATAATAACGATTGAGCCTGTTGTGGTTGCTGACTCCGCAAGGATCTTTGGAATATCCCTCCATTTAAGTTCTCTGTAGACGCAAGTGCCTATTATTACGCCATAAATGACTGCAACTACAGCCGATTCTGTAGGTGTAAACCAACCGCTGTATATTCCACCCAGTATAAGCACCGGAGCTAATAGTGCCCATTTTGCATCCCATGCCGAATGCAGAAGGCCTCTTAAGGAGAATTTCACTCCTGACTTTGCAATTCCCTTTTTCTTCGCAATAAAATAGTTCAGCAGACAGAGTACTATAACAATCAGGAAGCCGGGCAGAAACCCCGCCATGAACATATCAGAGATGGATACCCCAGCTGTTACACCATAGATAACCATATTTACAGAGGGCGGTATTATTATTCCCAGCCCCCCTGCGCAGGCTGACACGGCTGCCGAGTCTGCTGCAGAGTAGCCCCTGTTAATCATCGCAGGTATCATAATTGCCCCTATTGCCGCAACCGTTGCCGGAGATGATCCGCAGATCGCCGCAAAAAAAGCGCAGGCAATAACGGTGACCATTCCAAAGCCGCCAGTTACATTTCCAACAATGCTCGTAGCAACATTTATAAGGCGTTTAGAAAGTCCGCCGGTATCCATTACGCTACCTGCCAGAACAAAGAACGGAATTGCCATAATAGACAAACTATCTACAGAAGTCACTGCACTTTGTGGCAGGAACGTAAAAGGGACGTCTCCAACATACAGTCCAACAAAGGCCGATATTCCAATTGCAAAGGAGATAGGCACACCTAACAGCAGACATACTCCCAGCGCAACAAATAATGTTACTGTAAGGCTCACTTATTTTCACCCCCGTCATTTGCGATACGTTTTGTGGTCTCTTCTTTTATTCTTGCAACAACAAGCTGAACTATCCTAATCTCCATTATCGTAAAACATACCGGTATTACCATATATAGAATGCCCATAGGAAGGTGTAGCACAGGGGAAACTTGTCCGGTAGAATAAATATACCCTGCCATATTTATTCCATATACAATCATTACCAGATTAAAAAGCATCCAGATTATATTGCTTATGACCCAATATACCAAGGCCGCCTTTTGAGGCAATGCATTGTGGATAGCCTCAATACGTATGTGCTTTTCTTTCTTGACGCCGGAGCAGGCACTAAGATAGATAAGCAGTATCATAGCATATCTGGCTGTTTCCTCGGTCCATCTGAGCGGCAAATTTAAAATAAATCGGAAGATTATCTGCAGGAAAATGAGAAGCACCATTGCACCCAGCAATACCGAGGAAATATATTCTTCAATATTGTTAATTATCTTTTTTAGTGTTTTCATGTTTACCTCCCCAGAAAACGGATGGTAATATAATTCGCACAGTTCCATTCAGGGACTGTGCGAATTATAAAATTTTTTGTGTCAGTTGCCGTTCACCGCTTCATAGAAACGGGAAACAAAGTCAGCGTCCATCTGTTGGGAGAATTTATCAACTATGGGCTGTGCAAGCTCTTTCATTTCTTCAATATCATCCTCGCCCAAGTAGCTTATCTGCATTCCATATTCTTCCAGCTCGCTGAGCAGGTTATCGTTCTGTTCTCTAACAAGGCGGCGTTCTTCATCCCGAGCCGCATCGGCTGCCGCTTGGAATATTTCCTGCTCCTCCGGCGTCAATTTGTCCCAAAAGCTCTGGCTAATCAGGAAAATAAACGGATTATATACATGGTTTGTAACGGTCAGATAATCCTGTACCTCGTAGAACTTCATGGAGTAAATAGAGGCAAAAGGATTCTGCTGGCCGTCAAACGTCCCCTGCTGCAGAGCGGTGAACAGCTCCGAAAATGCCAACGGAGACGGGTTTGCTCCCCAGGCTTCCAGGCAGTCCATCTGAACTTCATTTTCCATGGTTCTTATTTTAAGACCCTTCATATCGTCCAGAGTCTCAACTGGATGCTTGCTGTTGGTAATACTCAGGAATCCCAACTCCCAAAAGTTCATTCCTACCATTCCTGTGCCGTCCAGCTTGTCAAGCAGCTCTTGGCCCAGCTGCCCATCAAGAACCCTATCCACATCCTCATAGTCTCCGAAAAGGAAAGGAAAATCAAAAATCATGTAATCTTTGCAGAAGTTAACGACAGGAGCGCTGGAGGGACAAGTTCCATCAAGGGTGCCAAGCTGAAGCATTTCCATCATCCCCCTGTCATCGCCAACAGTACCGCTGTGGTTGATCTGAACCTCAAATTTGCCGTTTGTGTTTGCTTCTACCTCTTCTTTAAATTTTACCAGGCCGGCGTACTGTGGGTGCGTATCGCTTTGACCTATACCTATACGCATTATAACCTTTTCTTCTGATGTATTGTTGTCTGTTAAAGCGGTTTCTGCATCCGCACTTTCATCAGCTGCCTTTGTAGTGGAGCACGCAGCCATTGCAAATATCAGAGAGAATACCAAAAGAAGTATAATCGTTTTTTTATATTTTCTCATATTATCCTCCATAATTAATTGTAAAATCCGCTCAATTGGTTACATTTTAGGGAGGGTCCAGTTGTGAGCACTCTCAAGTATTTGCCAATAAGCCTCATCTGCAAAGTGCACCACTGTAGTCCCAAGGCTTCTGCGTACAAATCTTCCTTCCGGCGAATGGCATCCGCAGGCGTGAGCTACCTGTTCCGGCAAACCTACTGTAAGAGCAATATATACTCCATACATAGTATGCCTGAGGCATGGAAGGCCCGTTTCTGTAGGATCATCAGTCCATTCCTTGCGTTTTGCTATGTTGTATTCATAGGGTTTTCCAACATCATGGCAAAGCGCAGCAGCCAGAAGAAGATCTTTATCAAGCTTTAACGGTTCGTTGAGTACATCCTCAAGAATTTCTACCATGGCAAGAGCCAGTTTTGCCACCCCTAGTATGTGATGAACCTGGTTTCCAATTACAGGGCCACCAGGTACTCCAGAGCCAGGCAGTTCTTCCATACAGTTCCATCCATTGTTTGAGAGAGACAGCGCCCATGCGTCGACCACTTTTTCCCTCAATTCCACGTCTTTGATTTTTTCGATCAATGGCAAAGATTTTTTTACAGACTGTCTGATTTCTTGCGGAATATTAATTTCCAGATTCGGCATTGCTGAATTTCTCCTTTCATTTTTAGGTTTTACAGTTCCTCAGCTAATGCTAAGTTAGCATCAATCATACTTTTTGTCAAGTAAATTCATACTTTTTGTTTGAATATAAAAATTTGTTTCTGCTTTTTTGTGACAGATTAATGAAATTTCTTGAATTTTTGATTGTAATTATCCTGATTTTGGCAAGTGTAATTTGGGTAATGCTAGCTTAATTTGTCTATTCAGCCACTTTGCCATAATTTTTTTCTGGTTTTTAGAAAAAATGATTTGCATTTTGACGGTAAATTGTTTATTATTATGATTAGGTTGTAAAGTTTATATACTAGCCTTTGAAAGGATTGATAATTGAATATGACCCCGATTTCATTAGACAGCTTTACTCTTAATCTTAACGATATTACAAAAATAATTGATATGTTGGAAGCTCAGTTCGGCAGCAGGTGTGAAATTGTTTTGCATGATCTGAGAAAACCCTATGACCATACAATAGTCGATATCCGCAACGGGCATATAACAAACCGCAAGATCGGCGATTGCGGCAGCAACCTGGGCCTTGCTGTTATAAGTGGCAAGGACAACAACGGCGACAAATATAACTACATCACCTATACTCGCGACGGTAAGATTCTTAGGTCTTCGTCCGTATACTTTCGCGATCAGGAAGGTAATTTGACATTTTGTATTTGCATAAATGAAAACATAACAGAGACTGTACATTTCGAGGCATATCTGCATGAACATAACCGGTATATAGAGCCGGCTGATAAACATAGCGAAGTTTTTGTGAATAATGTCGGTGAACTTCTTGATCACTTTATGGAACAGGCTCTATTGAAAATGGGAAAAGAGTTGCCTCTAAAGAGCAAGGATGACAAGCTTGAATTTCTTAGATATTTAGATTTACATGGCGCTTTTCTAATAAACAAGTCTGGTGAAAAAGTTTGTGAAGTATTGCAAATTTCCAAATACACTTTTTACAACTATCTTGAGACTATCAGAAATGAACATTAATAAAAACTTTTTGTAGATGAATCATACCTCATTATCAAACCTGTTAATATTATTACCGCTATCTTTATAGTGTTCATTCAGCTAGTTTTTTTCTTTTTTATTATTAAAATTATTAATAATTTCTAACTAACTCGGTCAAATTATAGATAGAAATTCCTAACGATTGTCAGGACCACACGTAAAACAGATGAACTGCACAAGCCCTATACGACCTCCTCAATGCCATCCTCTACCTTCTTGGCAGCCTCCTTCAGCTTCATAGAGCGTAGTTCCTCTACCACGGCTTTGGCCTTTTCTCTGGCAGCCCGCTTGCTTTCCTAAGCATGGATTGCCTTTAGCATCTTAGCCACTATTTTTACCTTGGAACGAGGCGTTACGGCGTTACAGAGAACACATTGCGGTAAAAGTGGATGGTACACCGCTGGTATTTGGCTTCAGCAAATACTTCACCTACAGCCTCCAGTATACCAAGACACTTGTCGCCAACAATGAGTTTTACCCCATCTAGGCCCTGCTGCTTGTGTTTACCGTCGAAAACTTTTACTCCGGAAAATAATACTATTATGGCAGAAACATTGTCCTGTCTTTCGCTGGAATACAAGCGCTAAAAAATCGTCAAGTATAGGTCAAAACAGCGCCATCACGAACAACAGATTGTTCGTGATGGCGCTGTGCCTTGTTAATATTATTGTTAATATTATAAAAACCTTTAGTCGTCCATAGATAAGGTAGAATAAGTTTCGCAAAAATAAAGAGGCATGGTTTGCAGATCTCTGGTAGAATGAAGTTGCGACACAAACATTCGAAAGGAGATAGCAAATCATGCCTGAAAAGATTGTACAGCTAAACGAAGAAGTAATCAAGGGGCAACTCAAGGAACTGGTGCGAGGCAGCGTGGAGGAAACCCTCAATGAGCTGCTGGAGGCTGAAGCGGAGAAACTGACCAAGGCGGCCAGGTATGAGCGCAATGAGCAGCGCCAGGGCTACCGCAGCGGCCACTATAGCCGAAACCTCACTACCACTTCCGGGGATGTCACCCTCAAGGTGCCCAAGCTCAAGGGCATCTCCTTTGAGACCGCCATTATTGAGCGGTACCGCCGTCGGGAAAGCAGCGTGGAAGAGGCTCTCATTGAGATGTACCTGGCAGGTGTATCCGTCCGGCGTGTGGAGGACATTACAGAAGCTCTGTGGGGCAGCAAGGTCTCTCCCTCCACCATCAGTGAGCTGAACAAGAAAGCGTATGTCCACATTGAGGAATGGCGGAATCGTCCTTTGCAAGGTGGACGGTACCCGTATGTCTATGTAGATGGGA
>OLRA01000486.1_pt1 | contig 54674 bp, 54 predicted proteins | sample 1673011 | NCBI WGS metagenome assembly OLRA01 (sample SAMEA3136746, study PRJEB25190) | human gut metagenome | reverse complement strand
GAAGTGAGCACCAAGACCAACGACGTCGCCGGTGACGGCACCACCTCCGCCACCGTGCTGGCGCAGGCGATGATCCGCGAGGGTCTGAAGAACCTCGCCGCCGGCGCGAATCCGATGGTCATGCGCCGCGGCATCCAGAAGGCGACCAACGCCGTCGTCGAGGCCATCAAGGCGAACGCCCAGACCATCGACACCAAAGAGCAGATTGCCAACGTCGGCACCATCTCCGCGGGCGACCCCGAGATCGGCGAGAAGATCGCCGAGGCTATGGAAGCTGTCGGCAAGGACGGCGCCATCTCCGTCGAGGATTCCCAGACGTTCGGCATGGACGTGAACATCGTCGAGGGTATGCAGTACGATCGCGGCTACATCTCCCCGTACATGGCGACCGACGCCGAGAAGATGGAAGCGAACCTGAAGGACCCGTTCATCCTGCTCACCGACCAGAAGGTCACCAACATCCAGGATATGGTCTCGCTGCTCGAGTCGATCATCAAGACCGGCCGCCCGCTGTTCCTCGTCGCTGAGGACGTCGAGGGCGAAGCGCTTGCCACTATCCTGCTCAACAAGCTGCGCGGCACCTTCAACTGCGTCGCCATCAAGGCTCCCGGCTTCGGCGATCGCCGCAAGCGCATCCTCGAGGACATGGCCGCCGTCACCGGCGCGACCGTCGTCTCCAAGGATCTCGGCATGACGCTCGCCGACGTCACCATCGACATGCTCGGCACCGCTAAGACCGTCAAGGTCACCAAGGAGAACTCGCTCATCGTCGACGGCGCGGGCGAGAAGAAAGACATCGAGGACCGCATCGCCCAGATCAAGGCCGAGCTCGACCGCACCGAGTCCGACTTCGACCGCGAGAAGCTCCAGGAGCGCCTCGCCAAGCTCTCCGGCGGCGTGGCAGTGCTCAAGGTCGGTGCTGCAACCGAGTCCGAGCTCAAGGAGAAGAAGTCCCGCATCGAGGACGCGCTGCAGGCAACGCGCGCAGCTGTCGAAGAGGGCATCGTTCCTGGCGGCGGCGTCGCTCTGCTCGACGTTGTCTCCGAGCTCGACAAGATCGAGACCACCGATAAGGATGAGCTCGTCGGCATCGACATCATCCGCAAGGCCCTCGAGGCCCCGATTCGCGCGATTGCCCAGAACGCCGGCTTCGAAGGCTCCGTTGTGGTCGAGAAGATCAAGGGTCTGCCTACCGGTGAAGGCCTGAACTGCGCAACCGGCGAGTACGGCAACATGATCGAGATGGGCGTGAACGACCCGGTCAAGGTTACCCGCACGGCGCTGCAGTCCGCAGCTTCCGTCGCCGGCCTCATCCTCATCACCGAGGCCACAATCAACGAGATTCCCAAGGAAGGCATCATCACCGCTATGATGAAAAAGTCCAAACACACAGAAAGCGGCAGACTTTCTTCCAAAGCCGGCTGGTTCGGTCTGGCGAAAAAAGTCTGCACTTTAATGCTGATCGTCGTTGCAGTTCGGATGGATATTCTGCTGAATACCAACTACATCCGGGATGCTGTCTGCATCAGCTTTTGCCTGAACGAACTGCTTTCCATTGTGGAAAATACATCGCTCATGGGGATTCCTTACCCACCTGCAATCCAAAAAGCAATTGATGTTCTGCAAACGAAAATCGGCAGAACGGAAGAAACGATCGACAAGGAGGACAAGTAATATGACTATTTTAAGACCAGATGCAACAACGACTCTGAACGGAGTAAAAATCAACGAGTATTTACTCACCAAACACAATCCCAACCACATTGATATGCCCTCTGTTTCCATGGCGGGGAAAATCATTGGTGTGACTGTTCACAACACAGACTGGATCACAGTAGCAAGCGGCACGACCCCTGCGGAACAGTACACAAGGGCAACCGTCAATAACAACATGAAGGATGTGCGTGTCCACTACTATGTGGATAACGTGTGTGCATGGCAGAATCTGCCCCACAGCCTGAGCGGCTGGCACGCCGCTGATGGCAGTGGTAATGGAAATCGCAGAACCATTGCCATTGAGTGTATTATGTCCTCTGCGTACAATTCTACGGATAAGAAGTCGGAGGACAACTGTGCGAAACTTGCCGCAGCACTTCTGAAACAGTATGGATTGGACATCAACCATCTCTACACGCATACCCACTGGCTGAATGTTCGTGACGGACGAAACGGAACGATTGACCAGTTGAACACCATGTACAATCGGTACAAAATGTGTCCGGCGTACATTTTGCCGCATTGGGCGGAGTTCAAGAAAAAGGTACAGTCTTATTTAAATGCAGGAACTTCCACTATTTCTGCACCTTCTACAAAGCAGATTTACCGAGTGAGAAAGTCTTGGGCAGATGCAAAGTCGCAGCTGGGGGCATATTCTTCCTTAGAAAATGCAAAAAAAGCCTGCAAGGTCGGATATTCTGTATTTGATGCCAACGGAAATGTAGTCTACACCAATGGCAGCCAGTTCACCAAGGGACAGAAGGTTGCCATTCGTGCCAACACGCCTCTGTTCGCCAGTGCAGAAACTACATCTGTAACCAGAAGAATCAGCGGTACTTACTATCTGTATGATGGCATTGCCTGCAAGAACGGTCGTTATCGGATCACCACAAAGCCGGAGTTCTGCGGAAAGACACCGGTGGGACAGTATGTGACCGGTTATGTTTCTTGGGATAATTTCATCTAACCGTTTCCCGGAGTTGTTCCTCTCGAACAACTTCGGGATTTTTTTGTACTCAAATTGCAGTTTTTTCTCCATAGAAACTTAGAAGGAGGTATTTTCTATGACACAAAGTCAAAAAGAAATCATTTCACAAATGCTTGCTGCTGGAGAAAAGACTGCTAAAATTGCAGAAGCCCTCGGTATCTCTCCCAATACAATCAAATCTTATCTCCGAAGAAAAAAACAGGATGGCTGTCCGAATTGCGGAAAACCTTTGATACAGCTGCCCCATAAAAGGAAGAAAAAATTCTGTTCCGGTCGCTGTCGATCTGCTTGGTGGCGAAAACAAAACCTTGCCGCCGGAATGCTGGATTATACTTGTGTAAAATGCGGCTCTACTTTTAAAGCCTATCCCAGCCAGCACAGAAAATACTGTACGATTGCCTGTTATCGGGAAAGGAATCAACATGACGACCAGTAAGCTGCAGCAAATTGCTGCCTATCGAATCGCAGTTTCTCTATTCCGTCAGCTTTGGAAAAATGGTACGATTTCAGAGTCCGAATATCGAAAATGTGAGCGAAAAATCGCTGAACGGTGCAACATTCCAGACAAGAGTATTTATCGGGAAATCGCTTGATTTTTTGCCGGATAAGAGCGATGATAGAGGGACAAAGGAGGCGTATTTATGGAACGTGTTGTTGAACAAGTCGTATTTCCGGAAAAATTTCCGAGGATGCAGAATGTTGCAGCTTATGCCAGAGTGTCCAGCGGAAAGGATGCGATGCTCCATTCTCTGTCGGCACAGGTCAGTTATTACAGCCGTATGATCCAGCAGCACCCCGGATGGAAATACTGTGGTGTTTATGCAGACGAGGCAATCACTGGTACAAAAGATTCCAGAGAACAATTTCAAAAGTTGTTGGAACGCTGCCGAAATGGCGAGATTGATTTGATTCTTACAAAATCAGTTTCCCGTTTTGCAAGAAACACCATCACACTATTGGAAACAGTACGAGAATTGAAATTATTGGGGGTTGATGTTTATTTCGAGGAGCAGAACATTCACTCCTTGAGTTCTGATGGCGAACTGATGCTCACGATTTTGGCATCCTACGCACAGGAGGAGAGTTTCTCTAACAGTGAAAGTCGGAAATGGCAAATACGAAAGGATTTTTCCAACGGCAAAATCGGCAGCATTACGATTTTGGGCTACCGCCGAAATGCGGCTGGTATTTTGGAAATCGAACCGAAAGAGGCAGAGCTTGTCCGTATGATTTTTTCTGATTACATCTCTGGAATGGGGCAACAGCGAATTGCAAATAAGATCAACGAAATGGGTATTCCTACTCGTCAAGGAAATCTATGGACACATCCAAGAATTCGTGAGATTCTGACCAATGAAAAGTATATTGGAAACTTGTTACTTCAGAAGTACTATCGCAATAACCATATCGAAAAGATAAAAACGAAAAATCAAGGGGAATTGGCGAGATACTATGTAGAGCAAGCCCACGAACCGATTGTCGATTTTGACACCTTTATCAAAGCACAAACCATATTGGATCAGCGGCATGAACAATATACCCATGATGGATCTACAAATCGTTATCCGCTTAGTGGTCTCATTACCTGTGGATTATGTGGAAAGAACTATCAACGAAAACAACTCCCACAAGGAATCATCTGGTTATGTGCTACATTTTTGCGGAGAGGAAAAAAATACTGCCCCGGTTCAAAGCAAATTCCGGAATCAATTCTATATTCTTTAATTTGTGACATACTGAAACTAACAGAATTCGACGAGGCCGTATTTCGGGATAATATTCATCATATTGTGATTCCGAAACCATTTGAGGTGCAGTTTTTCTTTCATGATGGAACATCAGAAACCCGCCACTGGGAATATCCCTCAAGATCAGAAAGCTGGACAGAGGAGATGAAACAGGCAGCAAGAGAAAGGAGCCGAAAATGGAACGAAAAGTTACCATGATTCCGCCAACCATCAATCCGCAAACGCACCTGCCCAAAACGCAGAAAGTGAAACGAAAGGTTGCCGGCTATGCACGTGTTTCCACAGATTTCGAGGAGCAACTCACCTCATATGCGGCACAAGTGGATTATTACACAAAATACATTCAAAAACGTGAGGACTGGGAGTTTGTCAAGGTCTACACGGACGAGGGCATCAGTGCTACCAGCATGGCTCACCGAGATGGGTTCAATCAAATGATTGCAGATGCTTTGGATGGAAAAATCGATCTGATCATCACCAAAAGCGTTAGTCGATTTGCAAGAAACACGGTGGATTCCCTGACGACTGTACGAAAATTGAAAGAAAAGAATGTAGAAGTTTACTTTGAAAAAGAGAATATCTACACATTGGATTCCAAGGGAGAACTGCTAATCACCATCATGTCCAGTTTGGCACAGGAGGAAAGCCGTTCTATTTCGGAGAATGTGACATGGGGACATCGAAAGCGATTTGCCGATGGAAAGGTTAGTCTGCCGTACAAACGATTTCTGGGATACCGGAAAGGAGCAGATGGCTTGCCGGAAATTGTGCCGGATGAGGCAGAGATTGTTCGACAGATCTACAAGCAGTTTTTAGAGGGAAAATCCTATTATGCAATTGCAAAAAATCTGACCGACCGTGGTATTCCAACGCCTGCCGGAAAAGAACAATGGCATATACGAACGATTGGGAGTATCCTGACCAACGAAAAATACAAAGGTTCTGCTCTGCTGCAAAAGAAATTTACTGTGGATTTTCTCACGAAAAAAACCAAAGTGAATGAGGGTGAAGTACCCCAATATTACATTGAGGAGAGCCATCCTGCCATTATCTCCCCAGAGGAATTTGAACTGGTACAAGCAGAAATGGCGAAACGCAAACAGCTGGGACGTAAATTCAGCGGAAATGATATTTTCTCTGCAAAAATCATCTGTGGTGGCTTCTTTGGAGCAAAGGTCTGGCACTCCAACAGTAAATATCGGCGTGTTATTTGGCAATGCAATCAGAAATTTTCTCAAAATTGCACGACTCTGCATTTGTACGAGGATGAAATCAAAATGCGATTTCTGACTGCATTTGCGAGTTTCTTTCAGCAGAGGGATTTGGTTTTAGAAACTTGCCAAATGCTCATCGATGACCTTTCCGATACGACACTACTCGACCTGCGAATTGAAAAAGCCAGTCGGGAGATGAATGCGGTAGCTGCCGTGACAAAAAAACATATCGCACAAAATGCCGAAACAGAGCAAGATCAGGAGGGGTACGACCAAAAGTATCATACACTGGTGCAGCAATATGACAAGCTGCAGCAGCAGTTCATCAAGCTGCAGCGAGAGAGAACAGCACGTATCAACAGGATGGATACGTTACATCACTTCCTGGAAACCATCTCTGCTGTTCCGCAAGTGCTGGACAGCTTTGATGAGGAGTTGTGGCGAACAACGATAGAAAAAGTGACGGTGTTCCATGATGGGAAAATGATTTTTCAATTCATAGACGGAACTGAAATCCAAGGGTAAAACAAACCGGCGTATCTTGCGAATATCATCGCAGGTACGCCGGTTTTTCTTTGTCTTGAAAACGGGTGCATTTCAAAAAAATTTGGGTGCATTTTTGCCCACAAAAAAACGTTTACGCAAACAGAAAGCCGGTTCAGAGGGGAATCTGAGCCGGTTTTTCTACTTTTGAACACGTTCCAAAGAACGATTACTTTTTGAAATCCACGCTGTTTCGCTGGCTTTTGGGCATAAAAAAGCACCTCTAAATTGTATCAAAATAGAGGTGCAAGTATGGCTAAAGACTCCAATTTTGATACAATGCACCCTCTGGATGGTCAGAGGGTGCATTTTTTGTTGTTGGAGAGTTATCGTTTTCTGATTGAAATGGGTGAGGGTGCAACTATATGCACATAGCGCATAATTAATCTCAGCCATCCCCAGATAAATATTGTTCTGCCTTGATAACTAACTCCTCTGTTGAATAAACCGGAACTGTTCCCAAACGACTCGAATACGGTTCAAAAAGATAGATTACGCCATTCTCCTCATCGTAATACTCAAAATCTTCTATATAGTATTGGGCTGAAAGGTCATCCATATTAAGAATCCAAGCATATTTTTTTATGTTTTGTTCAATAATAATGATTACCTGTTCATCTATATACTGTATCTCATCACAATACCCGCCCTGTGGCTTTACTATCTTATTTTCCGCTTCTATCTCTCCGTTCAATGCGGATACTTTATACACGCCTCCTTCTCTGCCTACTAAAAGGATGCTTTCACCGTCATCAACAGAAAAACCGCTTTGTATAATTTCATTGTTGGAAATATCAAATCTGCGTTTTATCTCTCCTGTTTCACAATTATAGATTCGTATCTCATAATCGTTTACTATGACGGCGGCTTCCGTAGCACTAAGCATAATTATCGCATTTGTGTATAAGCCAGAAAATTCATCTTTTGGAAACCATTCAGGCGGTTCATATGGTGATGGAACCTGTATCTCGTCCGTGCAATCACAGATTTCCCCTGTTTCAAGAGATAATACTTTTTCGCTTCGTTTATCAACGGTTTTATATTGCACTCCAAATTTTACAACACGTTGCATTGGATCCACTTCTCTGATATAGTAGTAATATTCATCGGAATTTGAATCGGGTATCAATAATTCCCTATAATCAGGGTTTGACACATCCTTATATAAATAGACCAACGTATCTTGTGTTGCAACAGCATATTTATCATTCACTCTACAACACAGCGAAACGCCTGTCAAATATTGATGTAACAAAGCGCAGTAAGCTGTTGCGTTATCAGACGAACAGAATTCGTTCACTGGTATGGCTATTTCCTCTCCATTAGCAGTTGTAACAATCAGAATTCCGTTTCGTTCTGAAACTATATCAATGATTCTACTAGAAAAAACAAACTGATGTAATGTTGCTCCTGTATCGGGATTCATGATTAAAAGTTTATCATGATTGCTGAAAAACATAAATTCAGACTGGTTGGGTTGAAATTCCGATGGAACGAAGCCTAATTGATGATTACTGTCATTCACATCGCTTAATTCTCTTCTCCATATTCTATGACCATCGTTTAAGTCAAAAGCTTGTAAAATATAATTGACCTCACTTGTATCAATACCGTTTGAAAAATCAATTGCGCTAATATATACTATATCTTCTAATATCTCACAACTCAGTGAACCAGCATTAGGCATTGAGCATATTTCTTCACCTATCATCAATTCTCCGGATAACAGGATTGCAGATATCATAGATGCCGACTTTTCTTTTGTAGTATTAAACAGAAGAGAGTGCGTCTCAGCATCAAACCTTTCAAGATTCCAAGAGCTATATGCAATTAGCGGGGATACATCATACGTTTCCATCATCTCCCCAGTTATATGATCGCATATAATGATTCTTTTTGGTCGTATTCTTGTTTCTCCAACAACTAACACAATTTGTTCTGCTGCATATACCGGTTCCTGACATACGTTTTCAATTTTCCAAAGTATATCGCCATTTATTTCATCAAAACAGTACAGTTCGCCATTACAGTGATAATAGTAGATCGGGTATTTACCTTGAACCGTAGATTCAGAAATAGTGTAATTATCGTATACCCATTGACCAGATGAAAGCGATTTTCCAGCACCACGACCAGTCGTTGACAATACAGCAGTGGAATCCATTGGATACTGATACAACTGAATAGACCCTATAGAGCCGTTCAAATCTCTAACATAGTACTGTTGAATAAGTTCTCCTGTGTCTGTATTCCAAAATGAAATATACGATCCATCTTCAGTAATCATTGTCTCCCCACTGCTAGAAAACATTATTGCTTGAGGCTGATCATACAAGTCTATTGTTCTAACAGGTTGAAAATTAATGGGTCTGTATGCACCGATTTGATTTGTCAGATTGAATGATACCTCGGGTAACATGGGAATTGGATTATCATCTGAGGGAACTGCCTGTAAAACAGTTTTTATTGCCTCTAAAGGTTTAGATTCACTCCATAGGATTTCTGATTCCAGTGCCAAATGTTTCGCATTTTCTATTTGTAATGAATAGTTTTGTTCTTCGATCTCTTTGTTCTTACTCTGAATCCTCGTATAAGAGAAGGATAGAACAACAATGAATGCAAGCAATACTGATATGATCACTGAAGAGAGAATCATAATCCGTTTTCGCTTTCGTTTTTCTTGTCGCTGAACCAAATCATTGTATTCGCAACCTAAAAAACGTGCAATCATCTTAAGGTAAAGAGTGTTCAGCTTTTTTAAGGACTGCCTTGCGGTGTCAGCCCGTATATCAGCTGATAGTGGCTCAACACTTATAACTTTACCGCCCTCTGTTGAGGATAAGATACCATCGGGAAAAGTTTTAGAAGGTTCACCGCTAATGGAGATAACAGCGATGTTACTGGTAGACCCTTCATGTATCTCTTTGAAATACCTAAGTTCCTCAAGACACCATTGCGATTCATTATACTCAGGTGAACAAATAATGATCAGGAATTCAGAATTGCGCAAGGCTTCATGGATATCATCGCCTAAATTTTTACTTAAAGGTAATTCTTCTTCATCTCTGAAACATCTCCACTTCTCGAACTTCCCATTTTTATGCATTGAACGTGGAGGAGTGAATGTTTCTATCAACCGCATTACCCGTTCAGCAACAGCCGAGTCAAACGGGATATGTCGATAACTAATGAAAGCTTTGTATTTATACACTTTCCTCCTCCTTTTGTAAGTAGCTAACTAAGATAAAATTGTAATTATTACAACTGCCAAAAGATTAGCCAAAACTGGATAATTATGATTAAGGGACTTGATCTTGTTTGCCTTAGTTATACATTCTTCTCAATACGATGCTTGACCTTAAATCATAAGTTTTCAATTTGTTATCGCCATGATATGAATCATTCGGCTTGTGGAAGCAATGACTCCCCCTTTGTTTACTCCTATTTGGTTTTATAGAACAGGTTGGGAGTGTTGTTAAAGCGGTTTTGATGTTTTATCTTCAACTGAAGATTCTTAATTGCCGATAAAGTATGCATATTGAATTTTTCAATACATTCACTTAAAAACTCACATTTAAATTGAGATGGGAAAACAGTGTAATAAATTATCCGCTATTTATTCTATTTGCTCCTCAGATATTTTTTTATGGATTCAAACTGTTGTATCGGTATTACTTCAAATTGTCTCAACAAAATTGGCAGTTCTGTTAATGACATATTTTCATCAATAAGCGTAATTATATTTCCTTTTTTTCTACCTGATCGTTTTTCATTTGCAAAAGTGGTCCACTCATATTTAACCCACCCCGAAAGTACGGCTTCCTTGCTTGTTGCAATTACAATAATATTTTTTGCACGCTCAAGGGCTTTATCAATTTCAGCAGAATAATCAGCGTTTGATAAAGCGGGCAATGACATTTCAGAAAGAAATGTTGAGATTCCAGAAGAAACTAAGAAGTCATAAACGCATTTTGCTTTCAAAAAATCTGCGCTTTTATGCGAAATAAACACGTCAACATGCTTTAGTTCTGCTAGCTCAGCAAGCAATTCATTTGGAATGAGTTTTTTCTCATTATGAGCAGCTCTTATAACATCTGATACGCTATGGATCTCATTCCCACCAAGCCAGAATTTATATCTCAAATCATTCTCATCAAAAAGGTGTATCGCATTGCCCTGAACTCCAAAATTGAATAAATCAGGATGAGAAATACTTCTTTTTTCTAAATGCTCAATTCTTTCAAGAACTGATGTGAGAGAATCTCCATAGAAGATATATCTGTGAATTGTTTCTAATGGATAAAACAATTCTGAGCATACTGCACGATAACGGTAAGGAGCACGAATAGATATATTCTTTCTTGAAAACATATTAATCAGTGTGTCAAAATCAACGATAGACAAATGAAAAGATAAATCACATATGCATTCCTCATATGACTGATATGTAGCGAAATATTTAAGCCCATCGAACAAATCCAATCCCACACCTGTTGGATTATCTTTCAAATAGAAACTATTCAATGATTTACCTGAAGTGGAAAGCGGTGTGTTTGATATTTTCTCTCGAACTTGTATTGCTGTTTCATCATCTAAAGGTTGGTTCTCTAACCACGCATTGGCGGCCAACACTCGACTCCTATTGCTTGCTTTCTTTTCTCTTATCTTTTTATCATACATTTGTTCTAATAAAAAAATCTGTTCATCAGTTAACTCATCTTCTGATATTTCCCCATTTTCATATTTTAAGAAAAGCTGATCAATTTGACTGTTTTCAGTATTGTCGATCATAAAATTCCTCCCGATTTCTAATGTATAATGTTATATGTATTACAGGTTTTGCTCTTATTTCGAACCTATAATATTTTGAAATGAAGGTTATATAAATGCTCTTCTATCAATCGACTCGACTAGTTTTCGGTCAAAGCCAGTTCCTTGATTGCCAAGAGTATGTAGAGACTGTAGATACATTTCCAAGTCAAGCGTAAACTTCGATTCATCAAGTCTAAGCGTAATAATTCTTTTTTCACAGTTCAAAGCCGCATTTATTTCAGCGCGCACATGAACTGAAGCCGTAGAACTTCTCGAACTGAATAGCAGAAAGTTTACACATTTCTCCGATTCTATCTTAGAAGCAAGAATTTTACGCCAATTTTCGCCGCCTTTAATGCCTTCGTCATACCATATCCTGCACCCTGATCGTTGCAGCTTTGCTAGAATTGGAAACACCACATCTTTATCAGCGTGGGAGTAGCTAACAAAAACATATTCATCAGATCCGGAATAAGGCATCTCGACATAATTTTTGTCATTAAGCTGCTTTTCCTTTGCCTCCGCCTTGGCTATTATCGATGCATACTGCATACGCATAGCTTGTTCATTAAAAAGAGACTCCTCGCCACCGTATATGATGATTTCATCAAACAGACCGTAATTATCTAGTATTTGTTCTTTGATTATATGGCTGGTGTTTACTCTTGTTTCAAGTTCGTCATCTGTGACGTTAGATAGTTTTGAAAACATTTGTATAATGGTAGCTTCATCTATATATGCGCCTATAACAGTTACATAATCGCCATATGCAGATTTCAGTTGCTTTATAAAATCAATTGTCTCGGAAGAGGTGGTCAGTAAACAGCGTCTATTCCCTCTAACAGCATCTATGATCTGTTCCTTGTTAAAACCAACAAGCATACCATTATTCTCGTAAACGAAGTCGCATTTTAGGACTTCTGATTTTGCGACTACGTTTCTTTCTCCAAATCGTGTGCGGAGCGGGAAGTAAGTTGGCACATAATTATATTTCTGTATCAGTTCAAATCCCGATTCTGTAAAGAACTGTCTGCTTTTAAGTCCCATGTCAGCAGTTGTTCCAAAAAGAATAACCAGCATAATATCACCTCATCATTGAGAAACGAGGTTATTATTGTTTAGCCACCTCGTCCGTATTTTCATCAGCCGGAACAACTTCAAAATCTTTAGCGACCTCTTCGGTGGCATCTCCGACCTTATCAAAAAACTCTGCAATGTCTGTAAAGGAAGGAATAGTCACCTTAAAGGTATGTGGCTTGTCCGGCTCGATCACGACCATTTTAAAGCCGAACACGATGAAGAGAATAATAACCACCTTAATTATCAGCTTCTTCATCACTATACCTCCTAAGTCAGAAAGTCTCAAATCTTATGACTATAGTATAGCATAGTTATGTATCTCAGTTTTAAGGGGGGATTAGGTCTTGAGTTCCTTATAGAGCTTTTCAAATATAGCTCCGTTTATAATACGACCGCTGTCATCAAAGTCGGGGATATATATTCCATTTTCAAATTTTGCGGCTACAAGCACATAGTCCCCATCACCATGGTCAATGCCAAGCCGATTTCCTCTCAGAACAGCTTTCTCTCCGTAATCGACTTCAAGTGTGAACATTGTATCACTCGGTATCATAATAGCCGCATATACTGTGTCAAGTTCAACTGTATCAACTTCCATAGGCTCAGCAGTGATGTTCTTCGGATCAACATTGTATTTCTTTACTGCTTTCTCGCCAATCGGCCACATTTCTCCTACGATACCCGTAACCACATATCCAGAATCTCCCACTTTTTCGTAGGCATCTTCCAAGCAGTTATAAACAACGCCCGGTGTATCAGCTACGTTGTACACTCGCTGCGAATCAGCAGTCTGTATCTTCGCTCGATATGATCTGTTGGTGTAAAACCTCCACAGAGTGGGAGCGCTAGTGATCCATCGAATATTCTCGCTGATATTCATATAATCATCTCCTCATGATCGTACATATGCCTTATGCTTATTATAGCATGTAAAGCTTTATTTTTCAATAGGTATCCTGGATTCTCTCTGACAAAATCTCAGGATACCTTTCTTTTGATTATTCATCTAATTCGATATAGAACGGTTTGTTTCCACGGATGGAAAGAATTGCCTGCCCGACATCCAAATTCGACATAATGTCTTCCGGGATTGCGTATGTTTGCTCTGGCTTTGAATCGATGCTCCCTCGTGTGGTTCCCATTCTTGTGCGCGTGACTGTTTTTTGCCCTGAGCGCCTGGATATCTTCTCAACTGTGATCGGATCGTTTGCCCTCATGATGATGTTGTCGGTAAAAGCTGCAAGAATGGCATTGCCGTTGTCCTCACCGTAGGAATTGTACAGTTGTGAAAGCCCCTGTATGCCGACTATGACTCTGTTGCCGGCTCCACGACCAAAGCAGCAAAGAGATTGTAGGTATGTAATATTATCTGGCAAAACTGGAAGCTCATCAAGGTAATAGTATGTTCTGTGCTTTGGGCTTCTTGCTGCGTTTATAGAAAGTGATTCCTTCATCATCAGATTCAGGAGTGTTCCGATTATAAGCCGTGAACTTTCGGCAGTTGCGAAATCGTAAATCAGGAAAAGCCTCCGTCCTTTAGTATTGCGAACAAAGTTGATAACCGAAAAGTTTCCTTTGCTGCAGAAGTTTCCTTCAGGATTGAATGCTTGGTCAAGGATTCTTTCCATTTCCTGCCTGATGTTTGCGGTGGCAACTCCGCCATTGGGATCTGTCAGTTCATTGATCGTCGGGTAAAGGTCATCGTTCACCTTAACGCCGTCAACTTCTCTGGAAGCCTCATTAAGCAGTTGTTCACGTGTCATGCTCTTGGTTGTCTTAATCAGAACATCATTTGTTGGAAGGTCATCCTTATAGTGCCTATATGCCATGATCCAGATGGCAGATATCAACGACTCAGCGGCTTCCGGGAAGAACGGGTTGTTAGAGGTTGTGATTGCCTCCTTACAAATCGCTTTTGCTATCTCGCGGATGGCAGTTTCGGGGTGCTGATCGTTCGCTACATCGCGCAGCAGACTCCACTTAACATTGGATCTGATTCCTGCTACATCGAAAAGTGAAAGCACATAATCTTGTCCTTCTCTATAGAACTCTCTGTAGAACTCACCTTTGGGGTCAAACACAATATGAGTGCTGTCAGGGTTCTGAATTGTCTGGCGCATGATTTTCCGTATCTGAACCGTTTTCCCCATAGAAGGTGCTCCCAATACAAGGAGATGCATATCGTTGATTGGCACCTGATCAATTCTTTCACCGAAGACATCATTGCCGGACAGGAACGCCATCGGCTCTTTGACACGGAGTTCTTCGGGAACCTTGTATACTTCTTCATTAAAAATTGCCATCTTGTTTCTCCTTTCATTGATTAGGCGGCATAACCCATATTGCTTATTACTGATTCCACATCCACGAGAGTACGAAGTGTACCTCTTGCCTGCTTCAATACCGTACAGAGCACCTTGGTACCTGGTCTTAAGCCTGCGAACTTGTAAGCAAATGCTTCCTCTCCATTGTCGAGACGGATAAAAGCTCCCTTTTGACATCTGTCGATCACTTCACCATAGCAACCGTCCATAACCTCATATCTGTTCATTTCGTTCATAACAGAACCTCCTTTGTTTTCGTTAGTTCTATTATACTACACTGAATAAACGCAAGGAAAAGGGGGGAGTCAAATAGTCATTGTTGACGAATTAGAGCTATCCTCATTATTGCCGCTTGTAACTTCGCTACTAGATGTCGTACTACATGATGAATCCGAGCCAAAATCCTCCATCTGATTCTCAGAAGTTTCATAGCCTGTCCAACTGTGATCGTAATCATTAGGAATATTGTCATCTTCAAGGGCTTTGTATAGTTCATCTTTGCTGATACCTGTTTCTTCCACGGCTGTGAATGAATCATCAGAAGGTGATATTTCCTGATCCAAGTCGTCATCATACTGACTCATATCAGTATTGGTAAAAGAGCTGGACACAGTACGGGTTATTCCGTCACTGCCTACCACGGTATCGTTTATCATATATGCATCTGGTCTGTTAGGATCTGAATAGCAATGTGCTATCCTTTCAGTCGTAATCGTATCCCCTGAACGAAGAGCAGATGTTTCATCCCGTTCTACGGCTCTTATATCTCGTGTATTGACCTTTGCGTCCTGAGCTGTGATGTTGATTCTATCCGGTGAGCCGTTGTGACTGGCAGCTACAATATGCCCGCCTTGATCTGTAGGTTGACGGCTTTCTCCACCGGCAATTCTCTGGTTGTAACTGTTTCTTACAGCAGTTTCATCCTGGAGTTGCCCTGTTGCGACAATGGTACCAGTATCATAAACTGTGTACTCATAGCCGTTCAAGGACTCTGTTCTTACGATTTCACTCATACTTTCCACACTCCTATCTATGCATATAAGCCCCTTGGACTGGCAAGAGGCTTATTGAGTTTACACCTTCTTTCTTACATCGACGTACCTGCTCCGGCGTCATTTCCGCATCCACCGCCGTCACCAATCCCACTGCTTGCACCATCAGAGCAATCAGAACAATTGATTCCTTCATTGTCTTCACCGCAAATGGAGCTTGCGGTATTATTACCAAAGTCACTCATATCGTTACTATTAGACTCCATATCGGAGTTATGCGTCCCAAGCAGTTCTTTTCTTACTTCTTCAAACATAATGGCACCTCCACGTATTCTTTGTTATCACATCGTCATTCCGCTGTCATCGCTGCTTGAACTTCCGCTTCCGTCACTCTCACCAGTAGATGCCGAGCTTCCAGCTACATCTGCATTGCTGTCTCCTGCACCAAAATCGCTCATGTCATTACCGTATGAAACGGAATCTTCAGAACTGTAAGAAGGTGCAGCACTATGTATGGCGGCTTGGCTCTCTGGCGTAACTTCACCTAAATCTGGAGTAAAGGTGCCTACTTGACTTTCAACCCCAGTTTGTGTATTTTCAGTTGTCAAAGTCCACGGCTCTCCTTCGGCACTGGGTGGATTGATATAGGTCGTTTCCTGATACTGCGGGTTTTCCAAATAACAGTAATTTGCCGTATTCAAAGCAGTCTCATTTGGATCAGGCTCTTCACTTCCATGTCCCATGTTACCCTCCGGAGATTCCAGCTGATACAACCCAGCGTTGTTTGTTGTGTCATTCAGTTCAGATTGCGGCATTCCAGCCTGATTTGAGTAGCTAACAAAGCCGCGGTTCTCCATACCAGTAACATGCCCGTATTGAGCGTCTTCACCCAATACCTGCCCATTATTCGGATCAACGATCTGTCCATGTTCATTCATCTGCGTATGTTGTGCGTTTTGATTCACCATCTCTTTTGTGGTAGAACGCAGATACGGTCTATGATTCCCACTCATTTTTACCCCTCCTGTTAGTTAGCTAAACGGATTTTCGTATGGCATAACCTCATAGTTTTGCTCGGCTTGTTCAAGCCTTGCGATCTCTTCTTCCATTCTTTCAAACTGGACTATACGACGATAATGTGAGGGACTATCATCAAGAAGATCTTCGATCCAGCTTGTCTGAACTGCGTGACGCTCCATGCGCTCCTCTAAACGGAACATACCGACCATAGCACGGGAGTAGCCCAAGAGAGCTGTGTATCGATCCGCCTCAAAAGCCTGTCTTCTGCATAGGAAAGACGAGAACACTTTGGTTGTATAGTAGAACGCCCTCATCACCAGACCGAAACACCATTTTATTGCTTTGCCAATGATCGTACCAACAGTAAAACCTATCCATGATGAAAAGATCATACCGAAGATAAGTGCCACCATAAGTATGATCGCAACTGCTGATCCAAACAGGCTTAACCCCAAGAGACACATTCCGGCAAAGATGTTCAGCTTCAAAAGCAGTGAAAATATGGAGTCCCAGTTATACACTCGACTCAACTGATTAGCAAGCCCCGCCTCAAGCATAGCTCGGTCTCCGAGCCTAAGCATACTCTTATTAACAATGATGTTATTGCCCACCGAATAGCATCGCAAAGCCTCATTGTCTGCGATCCACAGATGGATTTTTTTCCTTCTGCGTCCTACCGCAACACTTCTCCGCATCACTTCATCCATACAGCTCTGGAGATAGTTGGCATCACTTCGAGGAGAGTTTTTGATAGAATGCGCTCTGAGTGTCAGAAGGCACACGCCCATCTGGATTGCCAAAACGCAGAGAATAATTGCAGCACCAATGGCAGTGTATAAGATATCTCCAGTAACATAGTAGATTCCGGCAATATCAAAAGCATACAGAACTGTCAAAAGCACTCTGCTCATGCCTCTTGCAAAATAGATTTTACCTTTCATTGTACTACCTCCTTCAGATGGATGCGGACTGGACTTCATTTGTGAGCGTGTCAAATATGATGAACTCATAATCAGTGAGACCTACGATGCTATAGGCAGGAATAATACTTTCTTTGATAAGAGATGTTGACACTGTCATTGTGTGATCAGTTCCCAGCATCTTATCGATCAAGCTTTCTCCCATGATACGTTGATTGTGGGCATCAGCATAGTTGAATTGTGTCAACCACTGTTCAGAAAACATACTGCTGATCGCCTGAGCGGAGTCGTTAGCATGCCTGCCATAGATATCGTAACGGAAGAGCTTGGAGAATGCCTTCGCTCTGTCAACGCTTACGCCCGAAAAGATATCGTATGAGCTATAGAACAATCTCACATTCGGCGTATGCGATGTGGTCTCAATCAATTCATACATCCTATCGATCTGAGAATGATGCCCAGCATTGATTACGATAAAGATCGGATCACTGTCGGACATATTGATCAGATCAGAAGTCCAGAGCCGAGCCATATAGTCGTTGAGATCTGTAGAGTTGTTTTCACTTGCATACAGCATGGCGGCTTCTCCTTGCCTGATCTCTGAAAGCGAAAACCCATTTGCCCCGATATTGGGCTTAAGTATGAAGTCGAGTTCAGAGAGAAGTGTATCAGCCGTAACACCACTAGCAGCATACTCAAGATAGGTCTGAATGTTATCTTCAGCTTCTTGACCTGTAATGGTTCTGTTTCTCACAAGTGCGAGAAGTACCTTCTCCAGTTTTTCCTGATTGCTGAATTTTCTGAGCAATTGCTGGATACTATGACTGTTTCCTGAATCAAGACTCATAAGAAAACTCAGAAATGCCGTCATTTGCGCATAGGAAGAAGGCTCATATCCTAGTCTACGAGCATGAGTCCGGAGATTCGATACCGCTTCACGTATCGGAGTTTCAATGGGTGTATAGTTATCTCTTCCAGTTACAAAGGCATGCTGTTGATGAAAGCCGCAGCTGTCAAGAATACTGGAGAAATCACCTGTACGCCCAAAGTCTATCACAACCGCCTTGCAATGAGTTCTTGCTGCCTGCCTCAGCTGTTCTGCAAGATACAAGGCTTTGATTCGAGCGCATTGCCCACTGATGAGTACTGTATTGTCATCTAAAGAGACATTATTCGGTCTGTAATACTGTATTCCTCTCATGATGTAATACCTCCCTTAACAATATTTGGCTTCTGCCGTGATTATAGTATATCAGATCCGAATAATGACGTTATGAGGGGGATGCAATTATCACCTTCTTTCTCCCTCCTCTGTCTTTGTCTTATCCAGGAAGAATCTCTACTTCATCCAGTGCGCCGGATACGATGATCTTAGCGTAATCTTCGTGGCAGTGAGAATAGTCGAGAAATGCTTCGCCGAAGAAATTATCGGCTTCTCTTCTCAGTTCTCTTGCACCAAAGTCTTCAGTTTCACCGGAAGTGACATTGATAAACTCCTGAAGCACAGGCGTTTCGATTTTCGTAATATACAGTCTATGATTCTATCGGGTCCTAATGGTTATGGAAAAACTTCTATTTTCCAAGCGATTTATTTTTTGCTGTCAGGAATTATAGATCCAGGAGAATATGTAGATGGAAGAAAGAAGAGTGTGGATCGCTGCCATTCGGCTGATGACCTCGCGCCTGAATTTTCCGGATTCAAGGAACTTCTCTTTAGCTGTTTTGGTTTCCTTTGAGATAACTCTTGCAATGTTTGTGGTTCCTGTTATCGGTTCAGGCACAGGTTCCTGTCTGGTTGTACTTCCGAATCCGACCTGTTTTCTGTCCTCGATAGTTATATTGCTCGTAAAGAAGATGATCGAGTGCGATAAATCATAGTATGATGCACCGTTGCGGAGTGTTTTACCGTTTGTTTCCTGCCTCCCGGTCTCCATCGCCTGCATAATGACTTCTGTCACATTGCTTGCTGCTTTTTCGATCTCCTCAAAGACGAAAACCGTGTTGGAATGATCCTCGAGCACGGAGAATACGCCCGGTTCATCGAACCCCACATAACCCGGTGCTGCGCCGGTAAGGCGGGAGATATCTGCCTTGTCCTGGAATTGTGTGCAGTCTACAGGGCGGTAGAATAATTGCTCACGAGGACTCAACTGTTTATTGATTTTCTCAACAAGTAGTTCTACCACTCTTGATTTGCCTGTTCCGGGAGGACCGTAAAGGAAAATTGAGATAGGACGAGTGCGGTTCTTTGTGCCAAGGTGATTCCTGACAAGATGAACTATCTTCTGAATATTTTCTTCCTGTCCGAAGATCTCGTTATTCAGATCAAGTATCAGCCTATCCTTGTCGATTACTACATACGATCTCTGTGTATCCGGTACGGTGATACTGTCTCTGTCGTATTCCATCTCAGGTCGCTCAGGGATATGCGTTGTTTCAGTAGATACGGTCTGTGTTGTCGGGCGTGTAGGAGTTCTTTGCGGGCTCCTATTATTCTGAGGTGTGCTCTCTTCATTGAACTGCTTCAAAAAGGCTGTAAGCTGATCGAAGCTGCCAAATTCCAGAGTGCCGTTTTCAAGCCACTGTGCAATTCTCGGATTACCGCCGTTGTAGGCGACCGGAGAGTCGAGACATCTCATCTGAATGTGATCCTCTCCATGGTAGCGGAATTCAATCGTACAAATCTGACTGCCGCAGGATTCAGGCATCTTCACTCCTTCAAGGATGTAACGACCACGGCAGTTTCTGAGCTCCTCATGGAGCTCAGAATATCCTGCTGTGTTTGCACACATTTTCTGCCAGTTGAACATCGTAATTCTCCTTTCTCAGTATCTCACGCGGAATACTTGTTCGGAATTTTTCTTGTGTCAAGGATTCTGCCTTCCATGAGTTCCAGTCTGCCATGACCGCCGCAGAGAGGACAGTCATGCTCTGGGGTCTGTCCAATGGCGATGGTCGCATACGGGAATGAAAGGTCAACCTCCTGAGCTGCAAGTGTATCCAGTGTCTCAAACACCTTAGCATCAAAGTCATCACTGCACCTTGTCATCAGGTAGTTTCTGTCTGCCAGCTTGTCCAGTGCGTGATAATACTGCGTAGACTTCTCGCTGTAGCAAAGAATGCTGATTGCGACATAGGACTTAATCGAATTCAGGTAATCTGTTACGCACACTGCAGCTCCTGCCGATGAACCTGTACCAGAGCCACTGGAAGTCAATTCCTTCTTGTAACGGCTCTCCAGCATACATCTGGGGCAAGACTGTGTAACACCGGGATATGAGAAGATCACCTCGTGTCCACTTCCTCCTGCAAAGATCTGCGCTGCAAGATAAGGAACACCGTACTTCACACTCAGCTGTGCGCATCTGTCCTGCGCATAGAAGTTATCTGTGCAGCCACAAAGCAGGGTGTCGCTCTTTCGGCAGTTCACAAGACCCGTCATATATGCAAATTCATTGTCTGTCATCTCATCATCGAGGAACTTGTTGATGCAGATCACCTTTGCCATGGGGTTGATATCCATGATGCGGTCACGGATTACTTCGGTTTTGAGCTTGCCTATCTCAGAGATGTATGTACCCTGAGTAGCGATGTTTGTATCCTCAACCACATCGCCATCCACCAGATAGAAGGTACCGACACCGCATCTCGCCAGCGTTTCAAGGAAGGGGCGTGAGCCGCCGCAGCCAATGCAGATGACAGTCTTCTTGGACATCAGATTCCCCGGAAATACCGACTCGATCCTCTTGAAGCGGTTAGGTGCTTTCTTGGCAAGCTCTCTGCGTCTCTTCTCTTCAAGCACTTCCGGAGATGCTTCCTGAATCGTGAGAGGCTGTTCTTTCAATTCCACCGTCTGCTCAAAGGTGTAGGGATAGATCTTGATATCGCCGTTGAGCTTCGGAGAAACCTGAACGATGGGGGTAAAGAACTTTCCCTTAACATCGATTGTTTCAATGATATGACGTGCTGTCTCCATGTCTCCATAGGAAGGCTTTGTGCAACCCTGCGGATGAGAGTGGATGATACCGACAAGCTGGATTCCATTGTCATTCCACCCATGGATGACCTCGTTCAGTGCTTTGGCATCCATTGTATAGCTTGCTGAGGTGCGGTCTGCCGTCTTATCGAAGTAGTAGTGGTCAATGTGAATGCCGTCACTTGAGCCGAGGATACCACCCTGCTCAGGTTTACGTGTGCCGATCGTTCTCTTGATCTGATCATACACCTCAGCGGTGATGATATAGCGGCTGTCCATGCTGGGCTGTCCAAAGAACTTACCGCCGCGGTGCCATGTTCCGCCATCGAGATCTCCCTGCCTTCCACCGTACCAGATGACGGAGTCGAGCTTGCCCTGGTATGTGCCGAGCGATGCAGCCATGTTGTTATTCATATCATTACCTCCCATTGCATAATTTCTGATTGCACGAACCTTCTTTTTCATTTTGAATTCTCCTTTCGATTACTATCAGTTCTCCTGACATATATACTATAGCATATTTTGAATATCCATTTCAGAGGGGGGAGCAATCTCACCGTTATAGTGAGATGACTCCTCTCCGCTTTAATTTCGGCTGGATAGATCCAAACGATCCTCCGTTTCGGATATAATATGCAGTGATTTCAGACCATGTCTTTGCGACTTCTCTCATATCCGAGAGATTATGTATTGGGGTTGACCAGCAGATGTAATAAATCGTCCTGTCTGCATTATTCATTTGCCGTGTCATCTGCATGAAATTGATTATCTTCCTCTTCATATCGTTATTGCCTTCGGTTAACCTGTGAATCGTAGAACATGCAGTTGAACGGGTACTTGAGAACATCTGATAATTGATATCAGTTAAAATATAGGCTCTCCATCCACTTGTCCCCCCGAGATCCACAAACAGAAACTCCACATCAAGAAGACCATCAGATGTTCTGTAAAAGTTGTTTTCATACTGCATTATATAACCTCTCCTTCGGATAGTATATGCTGGATATCCTCAAACCTACCGCCATACCGGATATAGTAGGCAGTGATCTCCGACCACATCTGTGCAAGTTCATGCATGGTGTCGAGACTGTATATTGGCTTGGTCCAGCAGATATACGGGTAGTCTTTATCTGCATCGATATATCGTCTACTTTCATCGATGTATAGATGCGTATCTGTATGCGCATCGGAACGCTCTTGAGAAAACTGTCTATAGTTGATATGTGAGAGAACATAGGCTCTCCACCCTATCTCTTGTCCGAGATCAAGGAAGAGAAACTCAATGTCCAGAAGCCGGTCTCGTGTACAGTAGAAATTATGCTCATATTTCATTTGCGCACCTCCTATTCGCCAGATATGCCAATAAGGATGGCAATCACGGCAATTACGCCGAGAGCTTTGAGTAACCAGAGTATTGCGGCTGCAATAAAAGGGGCAACTAAATAGACCCCAACTCCGCCGGCGATAACAGCAGCAGTCCCAAAGATGCCAGAAGCAAGGTGCTCAAACTGAGTTATCCGCCATATGGCATAGATCGTATAGAGAATCATACAGATTATTACGACTACAAGAGTATAAGTCTCCATTTCATCACGTCCTTTCAAAACCGGGAGCAGGTGTCCCTGTATCAATGAACTGCTGTGTTGCATCGGACCAGTTCTGACACAGAGTCTTCGCTTGCTCAGGATACTTTATCTTGCCTGTCCAACAGATATAGTGTCTGTTTGTACCTTGCTCTACCCAGTAATGAGGCATATAGTGTGATGTATCTCTGCCACGAAAAGAAGGAGTACGCTCTATGTAGCATCGATATCCACCACTTACCCTTCTCACCGAGAAGTTGTAATTATGATCCTGCATCCCATAACGAGTCTTTGCACTGTAAGAATAAGTGAAGTCTTTGACTGTGCAAAGATGCGGAAGGCGAATCAAAAAGGTCAACAAGCAAATGCCAATAAAGGCTGCCAGAATCATATTAGCTTGTAAATAATCGAAAAGCTCCATAAGGTACTCCTTTCATTTATGCACTTTAGTGTCCGATTAACGAAGGTGGGTTATGCGGGGGACGCACGCCCCCGCTCCTTGTCGCCATGCCAGGTACCGCCGTCGAGGTCGCCCTGTCTGCCGCCGTGCCAGGTTCCGCCATCGAGGTCGCCCTGTCTGCCGCCGTGCCAGGTGAGCTGAGTGAGCTCGCCCTGCATTCCATTGGTCATTGCCTTTGTAGTGCCTTTCATCTCGATTCCTCCTTTTTTCGTGTTGGCATGGTTGTTCACAACTTGCATTTTCATTTGAACTGCTCCTTTCTCATCATAATTCGGATTGCTGCCTTCTTCATTATACTCCTTTTTCAGGAGAGATCATGAGGGGGGTAACAAAATCAGGAAGTGTCATAGATCATGATGTGTTCCTCCTTCAACACTTTATAGGGCGTAGTATTTCTTTACTGTATACATCATATCATATAATAGGATCATACTTTTAAGGGGGAGAGAATTCCTCGGTGTCCGGGATACTACCAAATAATTCGTCAAATTTACGCTCAAGTTCCCTCTGAAGTTCGATATCAGAAGCAAATATCCTACTTCCATTATCGGAAGGACGATTCTGTCTCTCCTTATCTTCTTGGGACTTCAAGGGAGCCCACAGCTCCTTTATAAAGTCCTCATGGTGCTTTCGGATAGAAACCATTTTGAAACTACCCCCTTTCCGTTTTCTCGACTTCTCGAAGACGCCTTTCATAATCCTGCGTAATTTTCTGATACGCTTTGTCATGTAGCACATCATATCTCTGCGTTAGAATGGGGCGCTGTCCGCGTCGGAAGATTACCTCCTGCCCCAATGGCATATAGAGAACATCCTCAAGCGGCATATTGAGGCGTTCACTGATGCTGCGGCAGGTTTTGAGGTTCATCCCGCCCATATAGACATATGTATCGCAGTTATCTATTATGGTCACAGCGTCCTCATAGCCGTACATTCGTTCGAGCTGTGATTCCGACTGAAGAAGCAGCATCACACTGATTTGTTTCTCACGGAAGATAGAAATGTACTCTGGAAAGTTCAGGATGCGGGAACCCGTGGCGAAGTCATCGGCAAGCACACTTACGGGAATGGGCAACTTTCCGCTCGGCAACGACTCGGCATATTCAAACAACTGCTTGAACATCTGCGCATAGAACATATTGATGAAGCAATTTAAGGCGGGGTTCACAGCTGACGTTGTGATAAAGAGAATGGTCTTATGGCTGGCAATCTTCTCAAAATCCACCTTACCTTTACTGGAAATCATCTTCCGCAGCTCTGGAGAGAAAATCGTATCTATGGTCGTATTCAGCGTTCCGTACACACAGCTCGCAGTTTTGATTGGAAGCACCTTGAAAGAATTCCAGCATGTCACCGCAAAGCAATGAGGATCTTTCTGCGTAATTCGTGCAAACTTGCTGTCAAGGGATGTTTCAATCCGACTTCCACCTTCTGTAATTGTAAGACTATCATTCAGCTTCAAAACATCTGCAAATGTCGGATTGTCCTCCGTCATAAGCACATATGAGATCAAGGCAGAAAGGAGACTTACAGATGCATCATCCCAATACGGATCAGCGGTAGTATTGTCCTTTCTGGGATTCGCTTTCACAATGGATTCCGCGAGAAAGGTGATGTCGGAATAACTGGATACATATGCAAGCGGATCATATGCGGCATTGCTTTCTGCTGGTTTGACGAAATTGAGATCCTGTACTGTATAGCCGCGTTTCTGAAACACATCACGATACTTGTCAACGATCCTTCGCTTGGTGCAGGTAACGATCAGGCTGGAGTGGAATGTTTCAAGGAGGCGAGGCTCCATGATGGACATTGTCTTACCTCCTCCACTGCTGGCACAAACGATCACGTTATTGTTCAGACCTGTCTCTTTACAGTCGGTACTGAAGACTGCATTGGAGCCTTCTCCGAGAATCATTCTATCCACCTTCATATTCTATCCCTCCATCAGTTTATCAAAGTTGACAATTTCGTCTGCGAGACCAAAGTCAACGCTTTCTTCCGGACTAAAGTAATGATCAAAGCATGTCGCCTCTTCAATTTCCTTTACAGACCTACCGGTATGCTTTGCGAGAATCTGGTTCATCTTATTTCTAGTATCCATAAGGCTGTCAGAAATTGAACGAATAGAAGAGGCGTTACCACCGACACGACTTCCCAGCAACGGCTCATGGAGCATCAGCTCACTATGCGGGAACATATATCTGCCATGATTTCCGCTTGCAAACAGGAGAGCCCCCATAGAGTAAGCTGTTCCCATACAGTACATATGAATCGGTGTCTTGCAGGATTGGATACAATCATACATGAGCAAGCCAGATGAGATCTCACCCCCAGGACTATTGATCAGTACGTCAATGGGTTTACTGCTGTCCTCCTTACACAGGAGAAGAATCTGCTTGATAAAGAGACAGGCCTTCTCCTGGTTGATTTCACCCTCGACAAAGACCTTACGATCTGCAAGAAGCCGAGTGTCCATTGGCACAAGCGTAATGCCACTACTAGACTTTACTTGAACATTCATGTGCTTGTCTCTCCTTTCTTATCGAACAGATCCGTACGGATGTCGGTGCTGTCTCCATCCTCAGAAGTCTGCGCTGTCTCATTAGTATCAGTAATTCCGAAACGCGCAGCAAGACGTGCGACCATTGCTTCCATGTCACCTTCCTCGGATGTGGCTGTGTCATCATCACTGAGCAGTTCAGCAAGAATACTGCGAATCTCGCTCTCACTGTGTTTCTCGCATTTTTCAACTGCAACCTTGCCAGATGTATCATTAAAAATGATGTCTACGATTCCCGATCCATAGTGGTCAAACATGGTTGCAGGACAACAGATGCTTCTCTTGATCATTTCAGCAGTAGGAGTAACACCCTTGCAGAGTACATGAACCTTAAAGCGAACTTCGCCATCATCAAAGTCCAGCTCGAAGTTACCCATCTTCAAGCCATAGTTCGCACGACAGATGAACTCTGCCATATTCACCATCATCTTAGCATCCTCCTCATCGGCACCCAGCGGACTGATTGCGTAAACGAGGTATTCGTCTTCCTTGATGTCAACGATGTAGTGGAGCTTCTTCAGCTTGCCCTTAAGCCCCAGTCCAAACCGAAAGATACCGCGCTTCTCATCAAAGGAGAAATGCCAGTCATCCTCTTTAAGGAAATCATTAACTGCATTTGCGATATTCATGGAATAAGTTCTTTCTTTCATGGTGTTACCCTCCTATTACTTTGTTCGTTGATTTATTATATAATTGACATGGGCGTTAGCGCCGCTCCATATGTATTAAGCCGCATATGGTCACTGTTACATTTTGTGCTCTAGCAACTGAGCATTCGGACGATGTAGCTTTATTCAGTTTTCAAGATGCCCTGTCGACTTGGTTACCTTATCCTTTCGACAATATTATTGTAACACATATCGTTATGCGATTATTTAGGGGGGAATAAAATTAGAATTCTCCGGAAACAAAAAGCAAAACACTTCGCATATTTTCATAATATAACTGTAACGCAATCTGGAAATGCATCGTTTCCGAGGAATTCTATTGAATGTTGCATATTATTAAATCGACCAACATGCATCTTTCTATATCGCCGAAGATTAGTTCAAAATACATGTAGCCTGCTCTGAATTCAGAGCAATAATCACCACCTTCCTATTAGTAGCTGCGATAGGCTCAACAAGCTGTCCGTTTTCGATGTCATTCGTAAAGAACGGGTTTGCAGGGTCATAACCGAATCCTTTGATTCTAATGTCTGTAGTCACTCCCGCATCTCTTAACAGTCGCTCAATCGCTCGTCCTCTTTCCTCAGAGAGAGTAACCGATGATTCTGCCTCACCGTATGATGCTGTAGAGCAAACGAGCAGAAGATCAATGTGGTTGGTTTCTACAGTATCTGCGAAGGAAGCTATTTTCTCTCTTGCTGCAGACTCATCCTTGATTTCCGCAGTCCCAGCTTTGAAGGCGATGTCCTCTTCACCGATCATAACCTCAAAGTCAGCAGGAAGAGTATCAGGGACATTTTCGAGGGTGAGTTCTCTGATACTGCTTCCGTCATCGCCAATAGCAACAGGAGTGACATTCGGCGCTGATTCTAGGACTGATACCGAGTCAGGAAGATAATAATTCATGCTAAAACTGCCACCGCCTGTCTCGACAATACTTTGCCAGAGCTCGGTAAGAAGTCGCTCTTCCTTGTCTGTAAGTGTTTCCTGATTTCCCGCCGTCTTCGCCATGTAGAACTGAACTGAACACCCAGAAAGATCTGGAATCGCACATGAGGTCTTCAGGTCTTCCACAGTTGCAGCAACGTCCAGTCGGTCGAGCGAAGACAACTCGGTCATATCAAGCTTGCCTGCGGTCGAAAGACCATTGGTGTATACGATGATGGTAGGAGAGTCTTTTCCGGCCATATCCTTTGCGGCAAGATTCAGCGCTTTCAACAGATCAACCTCATCTGTCTTAGGTGTCCAAGTAGTAATACTCTCAGATACTTCGACCGCCTTGCTGTTGACTCGGCGATTATAGTTACCTGGTGAGAGGTTCTTCCCATCAATGAAGATGGAATCATGATACCCGATGAACGGATCGCCGTCTGCGATGATATAGCTGAAGTATCCATTTGACTTGCAGGCATCTGCGATAGCAGGCTGAATCTCTGCCATATCAAGGCATACGGAGTTGGAATTGGATGCATTCACGACAGCAACATTGGCAGGATACTCTTCATACGTTCTTGTTGTGTCTCCACACCCATAAAGCGACAGTCCCAACAGTGTTGTACCTGCAATACACAGCATTGCTTTGATAGTATTGATATTTTTCATGGCAGGTTCCTCCTTTAGGTTGTCTTGGTTTTACCTTACACTATTATCATAGCAGATAATTCCGAAATTAGATACTTCTATGTCATACAAAAAAGATATTATTGCGGCAGCCATAGCAGTTCTACAACTGCCGCTCAGTATCATTCCTCCTCTTCGCAAGTATCTTTGTCATCCTCATCATCCACAATGGGTGAGGGCTGCAGGCTATCAAGGACATGGCTCGGAAGTACAGCCTTGGAGAGTTCCTTTGCCGACTCGCTGTCGCCGAGTGCTGATGCAAACTTGTTCCTTGCCTCTCCTTTAGCTCGAACCGCATATGCTTTGATCAGCTCAATAGTAGCTAAATACTCATCATGATCCAGTTTTTCAAGATCGATACTCTCTCCCTGACTGAGTTCCAGCTCCTTTTCCCGTGCGCGGAGAGGAATAAGGATCTGCTCGTTGACATATGCAGCATTACGCTTGTCCCAGTGTGACTTCTGAATAGACAAGAACAGCATAGCCAATGTAGAGGCGATAGGAATGCCGCCGAGGATCATATTGAACATAACTGTGGAGGACGAAGAAAGCTGTACAATCGTATTGCTTGTGCTGACATCGCCGGTGCTGATTCTGAAGATGACGGACAACACCGCTATGATTGATATGATCCCAGCAAGCGAGATGCCCAAAGTTAGCATTCTCTTCTTCCTCGGCATATAATCCAGCGTTGCAGGGAACCATTGGGAATATAAGTCCAAAACAATTACGACGCCGATGGTCGTAATCCAAGCAACTCTCTGATCACCGTTGAGTACGGCATCATACAGAGCCCGCAATGTGACAGTATCAATCACAATACCTGCTATAACAAATAGCCAGTAGAAGAATGTTCTGCAGTAAAAGGGTGTCGCAGGCAGATACTTGTTGATTTTGATCACGCGGTTATTAGCTTGCACTCTTGCATTTTTCATAGTTAGTCCTCCTTCAAATCATTGTTAAGCTCTTCTGTCTCGCGCTCAAGAAGCGCAATGACCTCTCGGAGCTGATACAGATGAGCCTCTTTGGTAGTGGCGATTTCCATAAGAGAATGCTGGTGCCTTACACGCATAAGCCTTATCTTACGCAGAGCGATGTGTGCCTCTGCATCAATAATCGAGTCAAGAACATCACCGTTCTGCTTTCCATCGATATCGATGCTGTTGATCGCCTCCTGAATTGTTGCCTGGAAGCTAGCAAAGAAGTCGGCATATTCATCTGGTATGTGGTATGCAGACTGCGACCACGAGCTATTGTTGTCAAGCCAGTCAATATATGCATATCTCTTATGCGATCTAGCGTCGAAGTCGTGGCGCTGATCATCGATCTTCTCTCTTTTCTTGCTGCGCATCTTATTCACCCTCCTTATCTGTGATACCTGCAAATTCCTTTGCCTTTGCATGGATCGCGTCATCGATAACAGCGTTTGTAGTCTGGTATGCAGCGTACGCACTGTTCTGCTCGACAGAATACAGTGCTGTCAAAATCGCCTCGGCTATCGGTTTCTTGGAAAAGCCATGAGCATAAGCGATCGTTTGTGCCTTCAGCTTATCCACATAGGGCAGCAAAGTCTCACTAGCCTTAACTGCCTCCTTGCGAATCAATCCATCAAGCGTAATCAGCTTTGCTCTGCGCTCCTCCAACAGCTTTCTCGCCCTTTTTTGTCCCATACTTTTACCGTTGGGCGAATCAGCTTCATCAAGATTACTCATGATGATCTGCGCCTCGCTCCGATACTGTTCAGTACCTTCTTCGAGTGCCTTCATCATCATAGCCGTATAGTCAGTAAATGCAGCGATGCGCCTTGCAATAAAGGCGGCATCTTCAACTTCGCCCTTGTTGCGCTTGAACCAGCGGTCAAGCACCCCTGCCAGATAGCAGAAGAACAGGACATAGTTGCGGAATCTCGGTTTCTTGTACTTTTTAGCTTTCATAATGATTATCCTCCTTGTGTATGCTGGTATTTCCTTTACGGTACTTTTATTGTATCACATCCAGAGGTACAGCAATTCAAGGGGAGAGGAAAATGAAAGAGCCTCACTCTCACGGTTCAGACCGCAAAAGCGAGGCTCTTAATATATGATTGTTTTATCTTAACGAATTAGCAATTCTTCTTATTATAGATTTCATTTGGTGTTCAATATGAAAAGAAGAAGAAAGGATATCACAGTAGTCATCATCAAGCTCACTCATTGTTTTCATTCTTTGTAAATTACTTTTCAATTTATTACACATTTCTTTAAGTTGAATTTGATGAGGATCGTTTTCGTCTAAAGTAATATGCTTTTGTAGCGACATTGCTATTCCTAATAGCTTTGAAAATTCCTCCTGAATATCTCTTGATGTAACCATATTTCTTTCAAAACTATTCAGTGTTGCTTCTACTTTATCTTTTGTTTTTAGTCGTTCTTGTATCTCCGAAGGCAAAAGCAACCTGTAATCTTCAACTGTTTTCAGTTGCCCCAATATCTGTATGCCCTCAATCGGGTAAGCCATAGGAGTATTATCCAGTTCTAATTGATGTTTAAGCCATACAGCTATTATTTTCGATGCAGATTCATGTTGGAAATGATGTATAGCTCTTTGAAGCTCTTTTTCTACCCATACAGACCATATCGATGCATCGGATAGTAGTATGATAAATCGTGATGCATTCTGTATGGCAATCTCAATAATGTGCGCATAATTAGTTCCATGTGGGATGTCTCTAGGTGCCATCCAACATCTAATACCCGCTTTTTCTATGGAATCACGTATCTGTGATACAAACCAGTAATCTCTTGAAGAGTAGCTTATAAAATAGTACTGCTCTTTCTGAAAGCCTTCATTTTGCAACCAATCCCAAGCAAATACAGTGTGAATCGGAGAATTGTTTTGTATGGGCGGTAGTATTAGTGAAGCGTACACTTCATCAAGCGTTCTTTTAGCAGATAACATATCAATGGCATCTTTTCCTACATTTATCGTTTCACGAATAAAGGATGAGATAGTCCTTCCATTTCTAATGATGTCGTCCAAATTATATGAAGCAAAATCATTTATCATAATACGACCGTTATCGTCAATATTGAACAAGAGCAGTTCGCACTCGCCCGAGTATCTCCAATGGTTATTGTTGTGGCTTTCTAATTGATGTATACATTCCACGAAGTCCTGCAAAAAAAATTGGACATTGCCGTAATTACGAATTTTAATAATATCCGTATGTGTAAAATAGTTCAAAATTCCTCGTACAATACCCTGATGTGTGTTTAAAAAGCCTGGGATAAAATACACACAGTCTTCACCTGAATCTATGTGAAAATAATCTAGGTTTTCAAGAAGCATCTTGCCTGCAGGAGAAATATCCCGTGGATTGAGAATTATGACATAATACCAAAACTGCTTACGGTTCCATAATGTTTCACGACACAAATCGTCATATGTCTTAACACAAAGCACCTCACATATCAGTTTTTATTGGCAAAATTATAGCCTTTCCCAATCGTCGATCATAAATATCATTTTTCAGAATATCAATATCTTTTATAGAGATTGAGCCATAATATAAATCTTCATATGCTTTAGGATGATGTGCAATGAATTCTTTTATCTCATGAAATCCTTGATAGTAAACATAATCTTTTATAAATCCACCTGGAAGTGAAGTATCAGAGATACCACGTTTTATTCTTGAAACAACATACATTGCTTGTTCTAATGGGCAGTCATAGCTAATAAGCATTTTGAATAAATCATAAAATGATAAATGAATATTACAGCATGCTATAAAACGAGCCGCATATAAACGCATCGTTACAATATCCTGGACATCATTTAGCCATTCATTATACAGTGCTAGTCCTTCTTCATGAATAAGTGAACCCGCTGTTCCACTTGATAGCACTTCAAGCCCAACTCGATGACCATTTTCTGACCTAAGAACATGGGTATCAATTTCATGTACTAGTAATCGCTTTATATCATTCGGTGTGAAATACTTGTACTTGTTGATATATATAGAACGCTTTTCAGGCTCAACGCTAACACGAGAAGCCATATTGTCTAAAAGTTCGACATTCCATGAGAATCCATAAATAGACAGCCTTCTTTTTATTGCCTCTGCTAAAAAAGCAGCACTGATTTCGTTTCCTTTCGAATCAATAGCGAAAGCATTCTGAAGTTCCCCTATGGCATCAGGCAATAGATTAATATTTGGCTTTCCATGCACACAAATGGCACTTTTTGTAAAATCAGCATTACTCCCTATGGTTTGATACATGACTATCTCTTTTGATAGAGAATCAGCGGATTCTAACAGAATTCTACCGATGCTCGATTCATCAGTTCTCAAATAACAAATAATACGTTCCAAATTATTACTGTCGCAACTATGACTAAAACTCGTATATTTATATTGAGGATTGTAAATCTCTCCAGACTGAAAACAAGCTAAAAATTTATCATTTTCCTCCTTGAAATTCAGTGGTGTGAGGTAAACCTGGTAGTCCAATTGTTCTCTTATTTGTTTGATTACCTTATCAACTTCATATATGTCCATTAGAACACTTCCTATATCAGTAATTTTCCAAAAAAGTATGTTTCTGTCCAATCGCAATTGTAACATAATAGCCGAAATAAAAAGATTTTTCGGTAAAAAGGCTTTCAATCTTATCAAGAAGAATCATGACATCGTTGTACTCTGCCATGGCTTTTTCAATATCTTCTTGAGACTTTGCACTTTTCAATCGATTTTTAAAGTAGTTTTTTCTCCAAACAAAAGCAGAATAAAACAAAGCATACCTTTCGTCAATATCCTTATATCCAGTATCGATGAGAAATGATTTCATCTGTATATTCTTGTATCTTGCTCTATATAGCATAGAGTATATTTTTCGACCATGAAAGCGATCAGATGCATGTGGTACATTTGCAGTTTTTTGAATAATTTCATAGATGTATGACTCATTAGGATACGCTATTTTTAGTGCATCATCACAAGTTCGGATATAAATGTGTCCATCATTTGTAATGTATTTCCAGAGCTTTTTAATTACAGATTCACTATCTGACATGTGGTGCAATGACAGAGAACAATATATTAAATCAAAAGAAACAATCCCATATTTAGCCATTATCCCTGATAACTGTCGTTCCCATTCAGGATCCTCAAAGTTCAATAATTCAGCCCGCATATTTCCTGGACAACTTTCGTTAAATCCTTCGATGCATTTTTTAAATTTATCGACGCCAATAACTGACACAGCATCTCCGAACCTTCCAAATACATCGAAAGTCACATTTCCCATCGAGCAACCAACATCCAAAACATTGTAAATGGCAGTTCGATTCGAAAGCAATTCTGATATATATCCAAAATCTTTTTGACTTTCTACCTTTCCTTGAATGGCTAGTCTTCTTCTTTCATCGCCTAACTCATAAGTCGCATCATAATTATAACTTGACCCTTTGTTAATCATGGGTTCCTCATGATTTATCTCGTTTATATTAAAATAAGATCTAATAAATGTAATAATACTTGACAGCCCATTTTTCCTTTTTTCAAATACCTGTAATGTACGTATAGTTCTTGGAAACTTCCTGATGTCATCAGTATCAAGATATGATATTAATTCGCCATCTTTCTGTTCACTTAATATATCATTATAGAATGAGTCCCACTCATAGCGAACCCAATTTGAATTGCAATATTCAGGTGAAGTAGATACAACGATTAGCATCTTTGCCTCATTGAGATATTCATCTATCAGTCTTTTATAATCACTTTGGCCAACCTTCATAATGGTTTCGTCGCTAAAAAAGCACTTCAATCCAATTGCGGTGAGATTTTCATACAGGTCTTTGGCCATATAATAGTCGGGAAGAATTTGTCCATCTTCTCCATGAAATTTATAGGATATGAAAATCTGAATTTTGCTCATAATAGTAGGCTCCTTCAGGAAGAGTAATGCTCCTGCGGTTGATAATAATGAGACAACAACCGCAGGACTTACCCCCTTAAATTATTTTACTTCTTACTGATTAGGCTTAGCAATACATTACCAATATTTCCAATATCCGTCCTATTGGAAATAGTAATAACATCAAGTACCTCTCCTTGTTCTTTCTTCGTATCATTAAGCGGCTTAGTATCAACTGTATCCTGTGTATCAGCAACTAAAACAGCCTTTGCGTTGATACCGAAGAGTTCACAGAGTCTGGAGAGTTTGGTGTAAAACTCAGTCTTGATGTCTCTTGTTGCTTTGCATTCAACAAACAGTGCAGAAAAGCCTTTTGTAAGCACACAGTCAAATTCATTAGTTGCGAGGCTCTTTTCCCAGTCGATTTCAAAGCTGCTACGGATGTCATCGAATGAGCCTGTCTCCTTTGCCTTGTGATAAGTATATACTTCCAGCATTCTGCCCTCGACTGTAAGTAAGTCCTTGATCTGCGGAGTAGCATATGTAAAACTAGCTCTCTTAGCGGTTTTATCATAAGACAGACTAATCAAGTATCCTTTGGCTTTGAAGAAATCCAGAAGATCATATCCATTATCCTGAAGGCTTTTGCAATCAAGATTGTTTACAATGAGATTGTTATATACGATCTTGACCACATGATATCTGGAGTCCACGTCGCAACGTACGAGATCCGCCTGAAGAAGTAGATCCAGTCTGGAGAACAGGCAATCATAAGATTTCTTGTTGCTATAAAGATCCTTGATAATTACCATACAAGAATGTGTTGTCGAACTGTTGATGCGACTTTCTTCGCCAACGATCCCCTCGTTCTTAAGAGCTTCGAGAATTTTTGAAATACTTTTCTTGCATCTGAATGGTACTATGTAGCGATATTCACTTTCACCTTGCACTCCATTGCGCCTAAAAGAAATAAATAAGTCGTTAGTTTCTGAATGCTCTTTAAGCAATCCGCATAGGTACTTCCACGCACCAGTAAATGAGCGATATTTTTGCCAAAGATCGCTATAGTCTCCGTAAAATTCTGGCTTGTTACTTGTTAAACTTGTAGATAATTTAAATGCAAACATATCCGTAACCGTGATAAACGGTTTCACACGAATATACTTTACAATATCACAGTCATGTATTACAGTGAATTTCATCTGTGCCGAATCGTAGCTATATGAAGAAAACTCGTCAAAAAAGTTAGCTCCCTCCATAACGCCCGAGAGTGGCGTTTCGTTCGATTCAAGTAAGAAACTCTGCTTATTCCTGCTTCTGCCTATGAGGTACTCCTTAAGTGCAGCAATGAAATCTTTTCTTGAGACAGCTTCAACCATTTTGACTCTAACGATCCTTTTATCGCTTAGAATTTTAAAGTCTTGCTCAATATTCTCAAGATCACCTAACTTTGCTGATGACTTATAGCCAACTATGAATTCCACACTTGCACGGAATTTCTTCTTTTTCATATAGCTTGTAACATACGGGATGGTTTTTCTGATTTCATCTAACTCAGATGCGTTATTGCAATAAGCAAGGTAGATCAGCCGTGATGGATTAACGGCAGTTGGTGCAGCAAGATTTGCAAATACTTCTGTATTATTGCCAACAGCATATGGAATAACCATATATAAGGCATCAGAATAGGTAAGGATAAACGGTATACCCTCTACCAGTGCCACATCATCTTTTTTGTAATCTCGATATTGCTGACTTGCTAAAATAGGATAGAACTTCTCATTCAGCGAGTCCATCAGGCGGATGATAGACTTCTGATCGCGCTCTGATAATTCAGCAGAATGATTGACGACATCAACGAAAACCCTCCGCAGTCCTTCGTAACGTTTCCACTGTTCCGTGTCATTATTCCAAATATCCTTCATACAGGTAAGGAGTTCCTGAAAAGCGACAACACAGGAAATATCTCGTTCTATATGATTTGTAATCGCCGCTACAACATCACCATTTAATATATTGTTTTTCTTTTCAATTCGAGCGTGTTTAAGATGAACTAAATGAAGCTCGACAGACATACGGTCAAGCTCATCGAGTTTAGAGAGTGCTTCTTCAGACGGCTTGTCCCATTTCTTTTTATTAGCATGCCCTGCCGTAAACCAATCTGATGTCGCAAGCACACTTTCAGGCGTGCTTCTGACAATGCACACATGCCGTTTCCTCTTCTCATCCTTCATTTTGCCATTTGCACATTCGTTCAAATCTGTAATACGTGTATAACCAATACAGAGCTTCTCAGTTACCCATCTACGATGTTCAAGATAAACAAGCTCGTTCTTTTTATCTTTATGAGACACAATGTAAGCCAGATACGCTTTGGCAATCTCCGAAACTGAAGAACCGCTCATATCTATTCCGATACCATATAGCTTATACTTCATAGCAAGAACGAAGGAAACACATGAATTGTGGTTATATGGCTTTCTGAATTCTTTTCGTACTTCACTAAAGTTGATATTAAGATTCTTATTCCAAATCAGATGAACATTAAACGCCATTCGCTCCAATTCTGCAAAGAAAGGATATGTACCAATGTTCTCACAAACATATACTGGAAGTAAATTTTGTACTTCCTTTTTAGCAAGATGTCTTCCTTCCCAAGAAAAGCTTGTGAGGCAAATAGTCGATATCGTTCTGGCGATTGCGAGATTTCTGGAATCACGACCAGTCGCAACAAATGCATAATCGAATCCATGCCCTCTGTCATTAGATAAACTGCAAAGGAAAGATTGATCCTGCTCGCTATTATCTACAGATAAGGTATACTTAACAAACTGGATATCACCGTAGCTCGCCGGATCGGTCTGTAAACAGCCATCAATATTAAAAAATTTGGTAAGCTCAGGTCGTTCAGAAAGATATACATTTTTGTCTTCCGAATCGGAAGATACAACAGTGATATTGAGTCGCTTTCCTGGCATCTGACCGATCTGAAGTGCAAGGTCAAGGAATTTTTGTCCATACTTTCCGCAACCTATTATTAAAACATCGAGAGTTTCCTTGCCTGCATTCGAGTTCATATAGAGAGGATTAAAGTAAAGATGGTACTGTAATGCAAGGGTAGAATTTCTCTCGTAATTCGCATCTAAAGATTTGATTTTCTCAAGGTCGGCAAGAACCCACTGTTCTCCAGCATTGCCTCTCTCAGCTAGTTCAGCCGGTATCACATAATAAAGGGCTTTTTGGATATCCGAAAGAAGATCCTCGCAGCACTGGTATCTATCATCACGCTTGCACAATGACTTCTGGAGGATTTTAGTCAATACACTTCTTAAATGTGGATGCGAATTTGTTTCAGATGCGAGGATTAGCTCTGAATTATCTACGAGGTTTTTGATTTCATCATAAAACGAGGGTGTATATTTATATTTGTTAGCTTTCACACTATCTGTAACGATAATAGCATGAAACAAGGTAGCACCAATGGCGTAAATGTCCGTCAGATTATTTGCTTTTTTATTTCCAGCTTCTGGTTCCATATAACCATCAGTTCCTCTTGCATAATCAGACGGTACATTGTATACAGAACAAATGGTATCCACATCGAAAAGAGAAATCGTCTGTGTTAGAAGTTCTTTCCCTCTTTTCACGAAACCGAAATTAGAAGGATTGATATCCCTATGAACAAGCCCAACATTATGTAATGCACATATGCACTTTGTCAAAGATTCAATGGAATACAGTACACGAAGAAGATTGTACTCCGGCTTAACTGTAGGATGTTCTCGAATCTCTGCACAAACCTTATCAAACGGTTCCACTGTCGGTTCAGGCGACCAGATATATGCAGTGCCAATAACATTGCAGTTCTCATCGCATCCATAATAGATTTCAAACGGAGGAATGAAAGTTGCCAGGTCACTGTTTTTTCGTGCTTCTATAAGCATGGTGTACGGTTCAATATACTCAGCAAGCAATTTCTCATATTTTTTATTCTCTTCAGTCATTTCCGACCTACGAACCAACTGACCATCATCATTACGAGTTAAAGACTGGACATCTATTGGATAAAATTCCTTTAAAGTTCCAATTCCACTTTTATCGTGCTGAGCAGTATAACATACTGCAGAAGTTCCTGACGCACCATCAATTTCCTTGACAGAGAAAGTTCTCAGGAACTTTTTATGATCGCTTTCACCGCAGAGCAGAATAGAGCCCTTTATATAACTTCTATTATTCATGCCAGTTTCCTCCTTGAAAATGCTCCCAAATCCATCGCAATGAAACTGCAATCATCGAATCGTTCCTTTTCTAAGAGCATTTCTTTCAGTTTTTCATATTCGTGTTTAAGAATTGTATCCCTAATTGTCTGTAACATTCTATTTCTTCTATACATTAAATGCCATGCACCATCAGAACAAATCATAACAGATGACACTTCAGTTACATCCACCACACCAACATTTGCCGTTTTGGCAGCATTTAGTGTGGTTGTAACACAACAGCCATTCCTACTGTCCGATGGATTTGCCACAATATAGCACTTATCGTCTTTGGTTGCAGTTATCAAGCTATCCCCGATGCTCAAATATAGCATCCTGTTCTTTTTCTTATCATACAGAATACACGCAAGCGTGCTGGAATACTCTTCTATATCATGATTATGCTCCTCTGCTACTTTTGAAAGGTGGTATATAACCTGTGCGATCAAGCTTTCAGCAATACTCTGCTCATTCATACAGAATAGACGTTCACCATGCTTCAGTAGAAAATCAGCAACAGCTTTACATGCAATTGTTGCTCCTGCTTTTGAATACACACAGGTCGATACTCCATCTGCTAAGACCATAGCACTATAATATCGGTTTTGCTTGTATAAAAGTGCATCCTGATTATTCTCACCTTTATAGTCATGATGCTTCCCTGCAACACTAAAAAAGTCCACCAATTGTACTCCTTTCTTGTTTGTCTCCATCACATCGACAAATATGCATATGATGAAAAGATCACAGCCAAATCGAATATATTTCTGTCATTAATCGGCTGGTAACCTGATGCCATAAGCATACTGTTTAGCCCTGTTGTAGAGTCGGTATAATCATCCATAACGTCAACAAAGCTCTTATTTGCTCTGCGGTTCTCATTTAATTGATTGTACCTATAATAAAATGCTACAATCAGAGCAGTGCGTGTCATATCTTCAGCTTTGTTAATAGACATTTTCTTTATAACTCTCTTAGAAAGAGAAGTATGTTCTTGTTCTTCCAATAAACCGCTTTCATTTTCAATAAAAAGATGACCTAAGAATAGATTAATTCCGTAAAGCAGTTTTACAAAGTCCTTGATTTTCTGAGGATCATTTCTCTTTACAATTGAACAATGGTTGTTTCCCTTATCTGAATCTGCTCTCAGTAATATCTCTTGAATTTTATGCGTTCCATATTTTTCAATTCCAGACACATCAACAAACCATAAACCATAATTACAGTTCTCACGCAGCAGAGCAGGATCATTAGGACGGTTAGCTTCCATTTGTTCTATCAATCGTTGATAAAAATAGAATGCTGTTTCCTGCGTTGTATGAAGCTGTAGAGCAGCTTTCTTTCCTGTATATTTATCTCCTTTTTTATCGACATCTTCGAATTCAACATCACAATCGTAGTTCTCAGATATGAACATCTCGAATTCAGCCTCATTCATTTGGAGAATATCTTCTGTGAAAAGTGTGGTGTAATATTGCGTCGATGTCACATCAATTTGTCTCGGCTTTGCAAAATTTTTAAGCCGTTCAATCATTTCGGTAGCTCGCCGGATTTTTTCGATTGGCTCGTAATCCTTTGAGATATAATAAATGTAAACCATTTCAGCGAAATTTTTGTAGTTGATACCGCGCCCAGAAGGATCCATTTCAAACGCACTTTTATCACCTTTGTACGCCTCGGTGATAAATCTCATTAAATTATTAGTGTAATAATCTTCAAATAGATTCTTTTCAATATCCGACTCATAATCAATTATCTCGGTGGTTTTCATTGCGCTCACTTTGTTTTCAATCGTATATGTCATTTCAAAAACGATTGCAAACATGTAAAGATCCCGCTTCGTAGCGCCACTCGCTTTAAACACTCCATGCGCAAGATCATCTGCAACTTTTAACAGACCATATGTTCCATCGGATTTCTTCTGTGCCTTGCTGGCAGTTCCTAACACATCAAAAACGCTTTCATCTATATTATATAGCAAATCCTCAATAGTTTTTACCGCTTTACCACTCTTGCTCTTCGCATATTTTTTCAGATAAGCTTCTCCGCCATATACATTAACCTTTCGACCGTCTGCCACATAAGTTAAACAGTTTCCGTATTTAATGAATTGCTTCAGAATTCTAAGGCGTAGCGAATCGTTTTGCCAATTGTCATCAGGATTTGAAAGTCGATTCACAATTCGGAGCATATATTGTTCTGGTGTCGGATAGTTATTAAAGCAATCATACATAATCTTCAAAATTTGTTCTTCAACATCGTAAAACTCAGGAAAGACAAGCTGGCTAATGAGTTCTTCGTAATAAGAAACATCTTGCCTAATATCGCAGTTAATGCCGAGAGCGGAGAACATGTCACATATTTCAGCGCAAATTGTGGGAATCTGAGAAGGTTGTGCATCCTCCAGCCTTGATATTTTAGATTCGAAGTCCTTTCGTGTAAGTAGATTTCTATAGGTTTCGCTTCGTGTCGATTTCATTCTTCTAGTAATTGTACCTTCATACATATTTATCACCTTCTATAATCATGTAAACAATGAGACTCTGTAGCTTTGTACAGGTTTATTATACACCCATTCTCAACATTTAATTCGAGGGGGGGAGAAAACCAATGGTTCACAAATTACAATACACCATTATATAAGTTATACACCGATACTTTCAAAATGTCAATGCCTTAAGCTCGAAATATTGTGAAAGTTTTATGAAATATTGTGCTCGCGGTTAAATGTAATGTTCAAACAAATGACTAATTGAAAAAGCGGCTGTGAAGGTTATCCCTCACAACCGCTATAACGGAAATTGTCCGTCAACTATTCATCCAGCATATTCAACTGTTTTCTAATCCAAGCACTCTCCAGCACATCATAGATGTACTGATTCGGAACGCCATCCTCAAAATACTTGCTATTATCACCACCGAGCATTTCAACAGCGAATGCACCGACAGCTCGTGATCTTGACTGACCGGCATAGCAGTGAACTAAAAGCGTATCAACCTCAGACCTGAACCTTTCGATGAAGTCAATAATCCGATCTGCCATATCATCATCGAACAAAACAGCGCCATCCACCTCGGTAACAATGTCATCGAATAACAGCGTCAGAACGCCCTTACAGAATTGGTTCTCAGCAAACGTCACTCCGAAACCTCTCGTGTGGCTGTCCTGTATGGAGATTACTGCATAGGTATCCGTCAACGCTCCCTGCTCCGCAGCTTCTGCAGCCATGCCAAACGGATAGTAATGCTCCATAACATAGCCAAATGCTCCGTGAACGGATTTGACAATAACACGGTTCATACTACTGCACCCCCTTTTCTACTAATAATCTTCCTGATTCTATACAACTGTTCTATGAATTCTTCTTCCGTAAGGACAGTATCTTTACGGTTGTGCTTTCCAATACTGTGGCACAATGCCTCGTTGTTTGTTGCTACAAGTGCCTTGCAAAAGGCATTATTTGTAGAGAGCGCATCAAACGCCCGTGTGAGAAGCATCGTATATTCGGAACTTCCGCGTTTATAAACCTTTCCTTGCCATCGAAGCGTCTGTATCAATTTCCAACGTATATTAACGAATGTATTTGCTGCTTGTTTAGCTTCAATCCCTGATAGTTTACATATATCCTGCTGCTTCTTCTTTCTCCAGAATTTCAAACTCTGTAAGAATCCTTCCATTGATGCACACTGTACGCCGTCTAAAACGAAACTGTTGGAGGAAAAGTTGGATAGAACATTCGTGGGATATTTGCCCTTGCTATAGATATCTATCACTTCAATCCCTCCTCATAGGCAAGGTTTATAACGAAGTACTCGCCAGATATTCAAACAGCACCGGAGTAATTGCCGGGTATGTCAGATTATCAGGTAGTGCAGTAAATTCGCTGATTTCAGCCATTTCACTATCCGGCATCGCTCCGAATTCACGAATTACAGCGTGAAACACTACGCCATTTGCGCCCCTTCCTGTTTCTTCATGCCACGCACGATAATCGCATAAAGGCGTTATGTCATAATCAACTGCCCCTGACTCCTCATAAAGCTCACGTTTGGCAGCTTCAAGCGGCGTTTCGCCTTGCTCAATATGTCCGCCTTGTGTTTCCCATGTGGCTCTCTCCTTATGGCGGCTGAGAACGATCTTTCCGTTATGCTCCGAAAGAACAACAACATACTTGTAGCTGCCTAAAGAGTTGAGTTCATATACTTGACTGCGCATAAAAATTATTGTCCTTCCTCATCAAGAATACCAAGATGCTTCTCAAAGATCAACATAATCTCCTTGGCTCTCTTTTCACCGATACCTCGAATGGAACGTATCTCTGACTCAACCGCACGCAGATCGAGCGTGTTGTCATCTGTAGCGGATTCAACGTCCTCCGCAATAATCACACCTGCTTCAGCAAGTCCTTTCTTCCGACCACGCTCAAATATGTCCTGTATAAGTCCTTCAAGTGCGACTCTGTCCATTTTCTTTATGCGGCGGTAGGTGTCGCGGTCAAGGAGCTGTTCTATATCATCCGTGTTCATACACTACTCCTTTTTATCATCATCAATAATTCCAGCTATTTGCCGATTTATAATTTGAAAGCAAGTAGCGTAGTAATTCACAACTGTTCGTGGAAATACTTGCCTTAGTTCAGCAAACAACTCACTGAAGTCTGTGTTATAGAAATCCAGAATCGGGTCAAAGTATGCATCCAAGAGCCTGTCTGTGTTTGGTCTGCGGAGAAGTTCGAGGCTGCTTTTGTATCCATGTAGAATAAAAAGGTAATTATTGAAGTTTCTGACAGCGTTTTTGAAAAGCATTTCATTGCCGCACATTATTCCGTCAAATGCCTCTTCAGTAAGATTAAAGGCATAAGCATAATCAAACGATATCAGATGCCCATGTGCAAACGCAACTTGTATGTTATCTTCCATAGCCACTAAGTAACGGAATGCCAGATATGACATTGCTTCCGCAAGAAGCGGATCATCATCGGCATACTTTGCCTCGGTTACTTCAACAGGCTTTATGCATCTGCCACCAACGCAGATTGGAATATCGTCAGAAGCATACTTCTCTGTGCCATAAAAATCATTCATGTTGGCGCGCTGGAAATCATCCTCGTATTCGATGCCTACAGAGAGTTTACCGTTCTCTTTGATAAGCACCGCTTCCGAGGTTGGAACACCTATGATCTTGGCAATCTGATGTGATATGTACTCATTTGCAACATCAAGCGGCTTGGTCTTCACGAGATACTTCTTGCCATCGGGTGCTGTATATATGTAGAGTTGACCTGACTCTCCAGAGTGTCCGCGAGAGTCTTTGAAGGGCTCAACCTTCATGTTGTTTGCATTTATAATCATATCTTTTAATATCATCAATATGCTTACAAGCTCCCCGATTAAACATATTTGTCCAATCAAGGAGCTTTAGAAAGCGTATTATGGATGTGGTGGTTATTCGGTCAGATCGGCATTGCGTCTGCCGATATCATCCTTGTCAATTTCTCCGCTTAATAAGAGCTTGTAGTGCTTTTCGTCAACAATCCGAACAGTATCATTATCAATTGTCAAGCGGAACAGACAAAGAGTATTATCATCCATCCTATGAACGGCCAAAGGAACACATATCAGGTCGGGGAAATTCTGTTTGCAAAACTCAATGTCCTGCATAAGTTGTACCATTCCCACCATATCCTTGCCGACTTTAGCTTCAACTGGAATAATGAAATGTTGTCCTTTCTTATTGACTCCAACATAGAGCTCATCAATTTCGATTTGCCCGATTCCTGTTACCTGCGTTCTAAGGTGATTCTGCATTGAATATGATACCAATCCAAGAAAAACATCAAGCAGTCTATTGTAGCGGACTTTGCACAGAAGGCTCTGTTCATCAGATAACTGATACAAGGAAATGATTTCAGGAGTGTTATCAGGAATGGGTATTATTTCCAAATTAGGATTAGGCAGTATATTCGCTTTGTTGGTTAACCGAAATTCATAGTTAGCAGATCCAGTGCCTATAATAACCCATTCCATGCCTTCAGGTGCTTTTGCCTGTATCGCTTCGGGCAATGCAGCACGGTATCTGAATGAGTAAACTACATCGCCAACATTTTTCGGAACGCTAATGTTCAGTTTGGCGGCATATTCGATGATAGCATCTCGGTTAAAAGGTACCTTAACCATTCCGTCGGAATATGCATCAAGAAATATTGCCTCCATTATCGATGCGTATTTTGAGGGTTTATTGCTTGCCATTTTGTTCCTCCATTATCGATTGGCCTACCGACAGTGTGAGCAACCGCTCATCGCCAAGTGGAATAGCTTTTTTCAGTCTGATAGGCTTATATCCCATAGCTTTTATTATTTGTTCTGCAACTGCTTTAGCAAGATACGGCGGCACCGCATTTCCAACTTCGCGGAAACCATGCCATTTCGTAATATGCATCCTAAACCAGTCAGGGAAAGAATGCAAACGCTGTGCCTCACGAACGCTGATACATCTGTCATAGTAAGGATGAATAGGACGTGGGCTAGTGTAAGCTCCACGCGATTTATCGGTTCCTGCTCTTAATGTATTACACTGTCCATTAGGATCTAACTTTCGGAAACGGCTTGTTTTCTCAGTCTGTCCCCAAGGGGTGTCGTGGAATCTTTGCTTCGACTCTGCTGTGTGATTGGTTCTCAAAGAGCCTGTTAATAATGACGCATCCCAAACACGAGGAATACTATAGTTAGATTGATCTTCTAAAGGATTATGTAATCTCCTTGCGTAATCTGATTGAGGTACAACAGAGAAGCTGACAGTATCAGAGTCAATTAAGCAATCGAAAGTATCAATATCAGGTAGATCTGAGATAGCTTCTTCAACAGTAATCTTCTTTTCATGAATGACTGGGTATGTCGGTGGAGTTAGATCCGATCTATATCCTAATAAGAAAAGACGCTTTCGGCTTTGAGGCACACCATAGTCTTCAGCGTTTAGGACTTTGTACGGTTTTACTACGGAATAGCCGTGCTTTTCTATGTACTGAATAGCTTTTTCTAAATAGTCCTTGCCATAACCTACAGTTAGACCCGATACATTTTCCATCACAAAGTAAAGGGGCTTTACTTCTGAAACGATTCTCATATATTCCATAACAAGCTGATTCCGCTCATCGCCGCTATCTCTTTTGCCAATAAGAGAAAAGCCCTGACACGGAGGTCCGCCTATTACAACATCAATATGTCCGTGAGCTTTGATTAGAGCTTCCCCAGTAAGTTCGGTTATATCCGTTCTGTACACAGTACAGTTCGGAAAATTGAATGTGTGAACATTAGCATGAACAGGGTCTATTTCCACACCAGCCACCACATCAAATCCAGCTTCTTCAAAGCCCAGCGACATTCCGCCGGCTCCACAAAACAAATCAATACATGTGGGTCTCTTATTCATCATTGGTTTCCTTCCTGTGATCACTTAATTCGCATTGGAATTACATTCTATTTTGATTATAGCACATTTGGCATCGTTTTTCAAGAGGATAATCCTATTTTCCGCTACCAGCAGAGGATATCCTCTATAGCATATATCTCGTATCTATACAGCTTTCTCCATCACTACTTCAGTCAAAGCCCTCTTGCATATCTCAGCAGGATTTCCATTAGGCTTTATCCAGCTTTCAACATTTCTCTACTCAGTATCACCGGCATTCGGTCGTGGATGCTTCTCAGTTCCTCGGTTGCGTCCCGTGTGATTACCGCAAACACCGGGCAATTAACTCCGTTTCTCTCCTCAATCCTATACAGCCCAGCAAGCAGTGTAGTGTGGCTGTCTTTCGGCTGTATCAGGTATTTATCGCCGACCTTCTTCTTTTTCCCGTCCGGACTCCTGAAATGCTCCCATTCAAAGTACCAACTGCTCGGAATTACACATCTCCTTCGGAGCCATGAATCCTTCCACATTTCCTTCTGGTCAGCCGTTTCGAGGCGGCAGTTCACGATTGGAGCATCGGTCGCGTCATGGCTGAAACCCCAGAGCATCGGAAATACAGCCATTCTTCCGTCCTTATTCGGTGCTAAAACCGCAGCAACATCGGTCGGGCGTAGCTCACCGGACATAAACAACGGTTTACCGAGTTTCACCATGATGCTATTCGCCAGCTCCAGTTTCTGTGCCCGTGTGATCAGCGGAGCGAACTGAGCAGACTCTACATAGAAGCGTGTACACATAAGACCACGACCTTTCAAGCATTCGGATCAGATACCAATCTCTCTTTATAATGCTTCCTGCAAAGCGAGATATAGCTCTCGTTTCCGCCGAGCTGTACCTGTTCTCCCTCTGTGACCATTTCACCGTTCAGGAGTCTTGCATTGAAGTGCGCTCTTTTGCCGCACCAACAAATGGTCTTGATCTGCTCTATATCGTCCGCAAGCTCCATAAGCCGCTGTGCTCCGGGGAAAAGATGACTCTGAAAGTCTGTCCGCAGACCGTAGCAGATAACTGTGATGCCGTGGAAATCCACAAGATCACTGAGTTTGTCGATCATTTCCGGCGATAGGAACTGTACCTCATCAACGATAATGCAGTCATAATGTTCACCGCTATAGTTTTCGAGGAAGTCTTCAGCAAATTCGCAGGGTTCCTCCAAACCAATGCGGGATTTTATCACTTTTGCGCCGTCTCTGTCCTCGCAGCGTGGCTTCAGCAACACGACCTTCTTATCGCGTTCATAGTAGTTATACCACACCATCAGTGCATTGGCAGTCTTGGAACTGCCTATCGCACCGTACCTGAATATCAGTTTTGACATGCTTAGTCCTCCTCATCTTCCGGATGCAGGACACGATACAGCTCAATATGCTCATCCGATGCGAGATCCTTTTCTTCAATTATACCCATGACCTTGCCGATCAGGATAACATGTTCATCGGAATTGAAATGCATGGTCTCATAATCCTCGTTATATGAGTGCAGGCCGTCTTTCTGATATTCCTTGATGTATGTCTCATTGCCTATCATGAATGCACCGACATCACCGGGTTTCAGCTTTCCGCAGCCGGGATAGCGCCGTACCAGCACAAGATCACCGTCATAATACTCCGGTTCCATACTGTTACCGCTGACGGTAAATACACAGTCGACACTGTCAACTTCTTCCGATGAGTAGAGATAGATATCCTCACCCTCATCATCAAAATCCGCTGAAATATCGAAACCGGCGGCAAGCTGCTTCCGAAACTTTATGAGTTTTGTGATTGGCGGACACTCCTCCGCACGCTGTCTTTCTGTCAGTGTATCAAGAACGGCATTGAATACGGACTTGTTCTGGTCGTTCAGATATCTGTAATCCGCAATAATAGCACGTTCTTTTGAGGTAAAGGTTCGCTGCGGATCTTCCACACCAAACAGCTCATAGAATCCGATTCCGAGAGCCTTGCATATCTTCGGAATCTGGTTAAGGTCGGGACGTGTCCTGCCATGTTCCCAGTTGCTGATGGCATTGGACTTGACTCCGAGCATCTCTGCAAGTGCCATCTGCTCCATGCCCAGCTTCTCACGATAATATTTTACGCGCTGCCCTACAATGTGTATTTCCTTTTTAGCGATTTCCTCCTGCTTCGTAACATTAAATGCGGCGGAGGTTGTTTCATCTATCTGTTTCTTAGCTCCCATAATAGACTCCTTTCGCGGTCAATATGGTATTTATCGGACTGTCGGATTTGTCAATGTACAATTCAAACAAATGTTCTGTAAAAATATTGTGCAGCCCTACAAAGTTTTTTCGTCGGCATCCTGCTCCGAGGGTATGAAAACCCTAGCATCCATGCCATCTTTGCGTTTAGTATATCACATTATCACGAAAATGTCAAGCATTTTCTCTATTGACATTTTCGTAATTGTGATGTAATATAGTGGTGTTGGTATCCCGCCTACGGAAAAAGGATACCTCAGTCCGCCTTAAGGTGTGTGGCAGACCGGGGTTCTCTGTGCGAGGTACTGCTTCGCCATCGACCCGCTTCGCCACGAAAAGATATAGATACGAACAAAGAACGGAGTATTTGTAAGGAATAACGTAAGTTGCGAAATCAAGGAGGGCGTATAAATGACATTTCAGCAGAAACAAACCACACTTCAGCCGTTGGAGATTACTGTCACGACCGTTCAGCTGCCGCTTCAGGAAAGCTGTGCCGCGGCACTTCCATTTATTACCGTTCCGGATGAAGATAACGCCTATGCTCTGCAGGTCGCACCGAACTGTGATACAGCGACTCTTCCGCAGGGCATTGAGAATTTAGAGGGTAAGAGGGTCATCGAGATACCGGTCTTTGAGAGCATAACACACTACCTGATGAGTAAGGAAGGTGCAGACAAAAGGCTGACACTGTATTCATTTCTGAATGACCTGCTCCGCCGGGGCAGGCTGTCCGGTATCGTAGGCTTTCCGGTACTTAATCGTATTATCAACAGACAAGCATGTGATTTTACAGATTTCAGATACTGGGAGCTCGACCGTCAGGAATTTATAGCAGATATTTCAGTAACGCTTACATTGAAGTCAAAGGAAGGTGTCAGAGAATGGAAAGGCGTTCTGGTCTGCTACTGCGGCTTCACCCATCAGTTCTATCTGACTGTAGAAGAACTGGTAAAGAGCACAGACCGTGTCAGTGAAGGATATATCCCGCTAGACAACCATCTGATCCAGATATACAAGGGCTATCAGATAGATCAGGAAACAGAGATGATGTGGAGCAGATACAGATTGTCGGAGGCGCTGAACGATCCGTCCAAGCGAAAAGCCAGGGATCTTGCTGCGGCAATGGGACTGACTGTTCTGCGGCTCCCGATCTTTGAGCATAAGGGACTGAACAGCATCCTCTTCTTTGAGAGCGGTACGCTGCTTGTCGGTGCAGATCGAATTGAAAAGGATGAGGACGGTCACGAAATCATTTACAAGGATGATTTCGGTGAGCCTATGGAGATTCCTGCCAACACGATCGTTATCAACGAAAACCGCGTTGAAGAGCAGTATGAAGACTTCCCGATCTTTCATGAGTGCTACCACTACGAAAAACACTATAAAGCGTTCCGGCTCCAAAAGCTGACAAGCAGTGACACCAGAGTAATACTGCGCAAACGTATCATTATTGATAAAGATACCAAGCATAAGGATCACCTGTTCCTTATGGAGAATCAGGCCGACAGAGCCGCACACGGTCTCTGGATGCCGGCTGCAGACACCAAAAGCAGGATCATGGCTAAACTCCGCAATGCTGTATCATACCGTCATAACGGTGAACTGTTTGAATCTGTGGGTGCCGCTGTAGCATATCAGCTCACTGTACCGCATTTCCGGATGCGTGCAAGAATGATACAGCTTGGTTACCCGGAGGCCAAGGGAATCCTCCACTATATCGAACGCAAACGTATTCGCCCCTTTGCATTTGATCCGGAGTCACTGAGAGCTGAGGAGTTAACCTTTGTCATAACACCTGCGAAAATAAAGAATCTATGCAAGGAAAGCGAGGAGTTCCGTACAGCGGCAGACAGTAAGAAATACGTCTATGCAGAGGGAGATATGGTATATAATCACCCCATGTTTGTTCAGCCAAGCGGTGATTCATATAAGCTGACAGACTTTGCAATCGCAAATGTTGATGTATGCTGCCTGCGCTTTGTACGAATATATGTTCAGAAAAACCTCGGAGAGTATGTTCTTGGACGTATGTACATGGACGCTGAGTATGTCGAAAGGACTATGTTCTATCTGAAGGATTATCTGAAGACTCCCGATACAAGCACCGAGTTCGCTGCCAAAAGAGCGTATAAGGCTGCTTTCCCGATAGAATTCAAGGATGCATTTGAAATGCTGAAAAAGCAGAGCCGTACGCAAAAGGGTGAATCTACCAATGAGGCAATCGCAGAGTATATGCACATGGCGACGCGAACCTTTTCTGACGCAGTTGGAAATCCTGCATTCTATCGTAACCCCGACTTTATACTGGCATTATGCCTGTACTTCAAACTACCGGACTGGCTAGGACTTTTACTGTTCCGGAGAGCCGGTGTCATGCTTGATGAGGATAACCCGCGTCACGCAGCCTTCATGCACATCCTCCGCGCACAGAGCTGTGACGGACTGGACGCCGCCAATGCATATCTGCAGAGTCAGAATATAACTCCTCTGTGCTGGTAATCATACAGAGCCGATCATCTTAAAACAGATGGTCGGTTCTTTTTTTATACCCATAAATAAAAATCGGTGGGATTTCCGCCGAAAAACAGGCTCGAAACATTGAATCAGGCTGCTTACACATACAAAGCATCAGGATAAACCGCGGAAAATAGCCACTTTTACGCTGAGAATTTCTCGGCGGAAATCCTGCATGGAAAACCATACCGTGTCCTGCTATAATTAAAACAGAGCCAAGGAAATGGCGGATATCCCGCTGGGACGGCTCACCAATACCTCACTGCCGGATGCATACGGCAGCGGATGTTCATACAGCAAAAGTCTCAAGGCCACAGCTATACCCTGTGGACGGCGAACCAGGCTGTATGTTCTCCCTCTGTATGCATCCGGCTATTTTTATGCCGAAGCATAGAAAAATCACATTTGTTAGTCAAGGCGCGCATTGGCGGACAGATGCTCATAACGGAAAACAACAGGACTTGTGGTCTGTTTAGACTGCAGCTTTATTCCGTGTGGACATCGTCTGCCTGTGTGCCTTTTACGCAGTAGGAGCATCTTCCGTGAGTGCGTTCCTTGCAGAAAGGAACGACTATGAATACGATCACTGCAACAGATAAGACCACCCTCGGAGAATTACTCATCCTCCTCGACCTTGCGGATAAGTCTGGAAAGACACCGACACCGAGAGAGTTGTTTGAGACCGCCGGCGACCCGATCGCAGAAACAAATGACTGCACACTGTTCAGCAACGGCTTTGCAATCTATCAGAATATCACCGGACGTACTGTTGTGTGGCTGCCGTACTGCAAGAGCTTCACCTATTACTTCGGCAAGCTCCGTGATTCCGAGAAAGACACGCTGACAGAGACCTATGAGCTGCCGGATGGATTTCTGGAAACACAGCCGTGGGTGATCGCAGTAACACTGATCGGCGACCATCGTGTGGAGGCAAACAGCATGAACCGCACCGGCAGCCGCAAGGATACCACAGATTATGACAGCGCCGATAACGGGGATAAGGACGGCGATATGGAACTGGCAGTGGCAGACCCTTTCCGCAGAGCCTTCAACTGGTACGACGGACGCATGGGCGAGAATCCGCAGGATGCTGTGGAACGCCGTGAGACCAGAGAAGAAATGCTTGCGGATATGACAGAGAAGCAGCGTGAAGCCTTTATTATGTACTTCAGGGATGGTATGACGCAGGAAGAGATTGCTTCATATATAGGGGTAAGCCGTGATTCCATAAATGACAGGCTTGAAGGTGCATTGAAAAAAGCAAAAAAATATTTTTGAGGATACCCACAAAAAGACCTCTCCCACGACAGTATATGAGAGGGCTTGAAAAGACACCAAACCGCAAGCGGCTGCAAAGCCCTCGCAGCCGAACCATTATTACATCGGTCGAAAGACCTGAACAGAAAGGAAATGCTTATGCCTATGGAAAACAGAGTCCCGAAGAACCGCTACAACGGCGGTGCCGCAACCGATGCCGACAAGCAGGACAAGCCCGATGTGCTGAAGATGATCGAAACGGCAATGGACAAGCGTGCGGCGGGCATCGCACAGACGGTCACGGATATGTTCCGTTTCATGTCGATGGCATCTGCCATGCTCCCGAATATGGAGATGGATGTCGGTGTGTTCCGTCTGAAGATCGACGATGACGGCGTGTTCTTTGAGATCCGCTACCCGTCCGGCTTCAGGCGCAAGCACAAGCCCGATGAGGACGGCGAAAAGCTGCCGGACAACTACGACGATGATGAGGAGGGACTGCTCTATGACGGAGACTGAGAAGAAGTTCACTGTGCCGGGACCGGTGCCTGTGGACGCAAAGAAGCTGATCGATGGGCTCGGCACGATCTTCGGCGGCGTGATTCAGCTTCTGACGGCAATGGAGCCGAACATGGCGAAGGAGCTGGCGGACATGGCGATCAATGGTATGCCGAAGGAGCAGGTTCCGGAGACCATTAATCCGGACGATTTCGAGGAGATCATCTCCGCCGATGACCTGCCGTGGGATACAGAGCCGGAGCAGCCCGAAGAGCCGAAACCTGCGGAAAAGCCCAAACCGAAGAAGGCGGCAAAGAGGGCGGAGCCTGCATCGGAGCTGACCGCTGATGACCTCATCCGCGTGGTGACGCAGAAGATCAAGCAGAACCGTGCCAACAAGGACAACGTGCTGGCGCTGCTGAAATCCTACGGTGCGGCAAAAGTCAGCGATATACCTGCGGACAAGTACGAAGCGTTTCTCACTGACCTGTCGCAGCTCTGATCGGAGGTGGCACGATGCCGGATGTTCATGCACTTCTGAGTGCATCCAGTTCCAAGCAATGGCTTCACTGTCCGCCGTCCGTCCGCCTGCAGGAGAACTTTCCGAACGAGAGCTCCGTGTATGCCGCCGAGGGAACATTCGCTCATGAGGTCTGCGAGTACAAGGTCCGCAAGTATCTGAAGGAGCGTGTGAAACGTCCGCAGTCCGAGGAATATGACACAGAGGAGATCGAGCAGATCACAGATGTGTATGCGGAGTTCGTGATCTCCATCATTGAGAAGATGAAGGAGAACGGCTGTGAGCCGCTTGCCTTTGTGGAGGAGCGTGTGGACTACAGCCACATTGCCCCTTCCGGATTTGGCACCGCAGATATGCTCATCATCGGCAAGGATGAGCAGGGGCGCGGAATCCTTCATGCATGCGATTTCAAGACGGGCGCCGGAGTTTTTGTTGACGCTGACCACAACAGTCAGATGATGCTCTACGCGATCGGGGCTTTAGCCGCCTATGGCTTTTTATATGATATTGAGATCGTGCGTATGAGCATCATTCAGCCCCGTCTTGACAATATCAGCACCTTTGAATGCAGCAGGCAGGAGCTTGAGGACTGGGGTGAGAGTATCCGACCGACAGCTCTGCTTGCCTACGAGGGCAAAGGCGAACAGCATCCCGGCGACTGGTGCCGCTTCTGCCGTGCAAAGCCTGTCTGCAAGGCGTGCGCCGATGAAGCACTGGCGCTCTGCCGGGAGGATTTCCTTGATCTTGATGCCGGAGCATTCGATGATATCGCAGAGGAATCGGATATGACTGCTCCCTATGAAGCGGACACACAGACCGCCGTTTTCAAGCAGCCCGGATTGATACCAATTGCGGAGCTGGCTGAGATAATGCCGACTCTGAACAGAATTTCTTCTTGGATCGAGGCAGTGTTCGCATTCGTATCCTCCGAGGCGATCAATCACGGTGTACCGATTCCCGGCTACAAGGTGGTCGAAGGACGCAGTAAACGTGTGTTCACAGATACCAAAGCTGTGGCAGACACAGCGGTCGCCAACGGCTACACCGACCTTTACAAGCAGTCACTTATCACACTGACCGAATTTGAGAAAATGATGGGCAAGAAGAAGTTCAACGAACTGCTCGGAGCGTATGTGGCGAAGCCGCCCGGAAAGCTGGCTCTCGTACCGGAAAGCGATCCGAGAGAGCCTGTCGATCTTACAGCCACACCTGATCAGGAGTTCACAGCCCTGCCTGATGAGGAATAAGCGATATGAAGGAAATACAGATAACTCGTGGTTGTGTTGCGCTTGTCGATGATGAGGACTTTGAACGCCTCAATCGGTATCACTGGTGTTATCATGGAAACGGTTATGCGGCGAGAGGATATCACGAAAATGGCAAGGTGCATATTGAAAAAATGCATCAGGCTATTATCGGAGCAGCGTCCAAAGGATATGTGATAGATCATATCAACGGCAACAAACTTGATAACCGCAGAAGTAACCTTCGCTTTGTGACACATCAGCAAAATACGTTCAACAGCAAACCAAAAACGAATGTCAGCGGTAGGCTCTGCCGTTCAAGTTTTAAGGGCGTAACATGGCGAGGAGACAGACACAAATGGAGAAGTTGCATTACCATTGACAGGAAGAGGCACTATATAGGCTTATATGATACGGAAGAAGAAGCCGCAATTGCCTACAATAATGCCGCTATAATTCTGTTTGGTGAATATGCAAATTTGAATGATATTTAGGAGGTACTCTATGGCAACTACAAACAACACAGCACCCGCAACGAAGGTCGTTTTTCCGTGCCGCATTTCCTTTGCGAATATCTGGGAACC
>OLRA01000484.1_pt1 | contig 54761 bp, 44 predicted proteins | sample 1673011 | NCBI WGS metagenome assembly OLRA01 (sample SAMEA3136746, study PRJEB25190) | human gut metagenome | reverse complement strand
GCCTATAACCGGGAGAAGGGAATACGCAGGTTGGAAAAGGCTTACAAGCATGGCGCGCTTACGAAAGGTAACATCAACAAGAGAGGTTACAATAAGTTCTTATCCATGGATGGTGAGGTGAAAGTCGCCATCAATTATGACCGTGTTGCCGACGACTCCAAATGGGACGGCCTAAAAGGATATCTCACCAATACGGATATACCAATACAGGATGTATACACAGCATATCACAACCTTTGGCATGTAGAACGGGCTTTCCGTATAGCAAAATCAAAGATAGAGATACGCCCCATGTTTCACTTTACACGCAAACGCATCGAAGCCCATATATGCATCTGCTTTGTGGCTTTGAAAGTATACAAGGAACTGGAGCGCATGCTGAAAGTCTCAGAGATTAAGATGAGCGTGGACAAGGTGCTTGCATTGGCAAAGACAATCACGACAATACAAATTAAGCTACCTTTGAACAAGGAGGTTTATACCCAAACAATGCTGATGGCAAGACATCAGAAAATAGCAAAACTCTTTGACGAAGAATTTTGGGTGACACGATGACGAAGTCAGGAGGGTGTGCAAACCGCAAAAGTTTGCACACCCTCTCTTTTTTATTAACGTCTTCATTTTCACCATGCAAATATCGTCTATGCAGTAAAAACATATTACAAAATAAAAATTGATTTTAGAGTTCCGGTTTGCTGTTCTTACGGTGTTCTGCTGTGCTGACAGCCCCCACGCTTAACGACAGAGCCTCTTTTACGGTCCGAAAGTGCCACTATCAGACCGTAAAAGAGGCTCTATTGTATGACAACAGCGGCAGTATTGTAGTGTAAAAGTGGCTCTATAGCAGCATAAAACGGCTCATTTGCGAGTCTGATTTCACGGCGCTTCGTCCGAAAACCGCATAACACGCTGTGTATAAACACATTGTCTCAAACTGCTCAAAACTCAAGAATTTCGCACCAAAGATTTTGTTGTGCGCCGGACTCATAGTATTGAGCATCAGAAACACAAATATTGTCATCGGACAGCATCGCTTATTGCAGCATGCGAAGGAGTCTCCCACAGATATCGCAGATGCACACGGATGTGCGTGCGGAGGGAAAAGAATTAATACGTAATCTAAAGAAAAAATCTGTGGTTATCTGTGATATCTGTGGGAGATTAATCTCAAGCTACAGATGGTGTCTCCCACAGATAGCACAGATGCACACGGATGTTGCGTGCGGAGGGAAAAGATGTAATACGTAATCTAAAGAAAAAATCTGTGGTTATCTGTGATATCTGTGGGAGAATCAATCTCAAGCTACAGATGGTGGCTCCAACAGATAGCATAGATGCACACGGATGTGGGTGCGAAGGGAAAAGATGTAATACTTAATCTAAAGAAAATATCTGTGGTTATCTGTGATATCTGTGGGAGATTAATCTCAAGCTACAGATGGTGGTTCCCACAGATATCGCGGATGAGCACGGATGTTCCATAGAGTATGTCGCGTTTTATCTCCATGACTTAATTTTTTTGTGCATTGATACACTTTTGTTGAGTGGCGAGGACATCTTCTTAGCTCAACCACTCCTCTATCCGCTTCTTCCTATAACCCCTTTCGCTTGCACAAGTTCAGTTATTATTTCAATCTATATTGCTGTGGAGATATGCCTACATGTGTACGGAAATAACGTGTTAGTGCTGTCTGATCTGAGAAATGGAAGTCGTGGGATATCTGCTTCAAACTACGCTTGGATGTTCGCATCACCAACTTTAATCTCAGAATAATATATTCGTCGATAATATGCTTTGGAGACATACCTGTCTTGCCTCTTACGATAATGCCAAGATATCGTCGCGTAATACTCATACGGTCAGCGTAATAATTCACTTCATGCCCCTTATTGTACTCATGTTCCAGCAAATCCATGAATCTATTGAACAACTCATCACTGCGCTGAGTGCCCTTACTTCGAAGGTCTTCTCGTGGATTGGAGAGAAGATAATCGTAAAAGCCCAAGAAAAATGCCTGCAACTGCAAGGCTACTATACGATCGGTCATGGAGTAATGTTCCACTGTAAAATAGAACTTGAATATACGGAACATACTGTCCACCACTTCATTAATCAGATATTCATACCCACAGCGCCTGTCAGACTTCAGTGAATCATAGACGGCATGCTCCACATTCATGCTTGCTGAACGTAGGATATCACTACTGTATCTGATAACATAGGCAGAAAAGTCATCATCTACGACTTCCCATTTCACCATATCTCCAGGAAAGAAGATAAGGACATCCTTACTACTTAAATCCCAATACTCAAAATTGATTCGCACTCGAGCATTACCCGAGTGTGAATAGACGATAGCACCATGGTCGATTGCATGAACTTCCTTATCTATCGCTGATTTATCAAAAATTATAAATTCTGTTTCGTTCACGCTGCAAAGTTAAGAAAAAGAGAATACTACAGCAAATAAATAGTATCAATTATAGATGTAGGAATTGACATTAAACGCCTTACATTTCCCGTATTGTCAAGTTCTGACTACATTTTTGTAAGTCTACGCTCTCCAAAAACCTGTAACTTTGCACTCGATAATTCAAAGAGAATATGAATAACAGAATGATTTTGGCGATGTTTCTCGCCTCTACCCTATCAGCTTCGGCTCAGCACAGGATGAGCATCGAAGAAATGTTTAAACTGATAGACAAAAACAATACCAGCATTCAGGCCGGAAAGACTTCCGTAGACGCTGCGCAAGAAGGCATCAAAGCAGCAAAGAGCCAACGACTGCCAGACATCAGTGCCCAACTCAGTGCAAGCTACATCGGCGATGCCTTAATGACAGACCGTGACTTTACCAATGCACAGAACCTCACTTCACCGCATTTTGGAAATCAGTTTCTGCTGGATGTGCAGCAAACAATCTATTCCGGTGGAGCTATCAATGCTGGCATACGTATGTCAGAACTCAGAGCTAAGCAAGCCCAATTAGACTTGACGCTCAACGAACAGAATCAGCGATTTATAGCATTGGGGCAATATCTTGACTTGGAGAAAATCGCCAATCGTGAGAAGGTGCTCAAAAGCAATATCGCGCTTACTCAGAAACTTATTGAGAATATCAAAGAGAAGCATCAGCAAGGTGTGGCTCTCAAAAACGACATCACTCGTTATGAACTGCAAATGGAGACACTGAAACTGAATCTTACCAAGCTGCAGAACACTCGTAAGATTCTGAATCACCAACTTTGCAATACGCTCGGCATTGACCAGACAGAAGAGATAGAACCAACGGATGATGTTGCCACAGCAGTATTTAATAAGGACAGCGAAGATTATTGGCAACAGACAGCAGAGGCTACAAGCCCTCAACTGCAAATGGTGGCTGTCAATGAGCAAATGGCAAAACAGCAGGAAAAGCTTGCCAAGAGCGAACTGTTGCCCAAGGTGGCTGTGGTGGTTCAGAATAATCTGAACGGTCCTATCACTTTCGAGCTGCCTCCCATCGACAAGAATCTCAATGTGTGGTATGTGGGCATTGGCGTAAAATACCAACTGTCGTCGATTTTCAAGAGCAATAAAAAGTTGAACCAAGCCAAACTTCAAAGTAAAGCAGCCTCAGAACAGAAAGCTGTAGCAGCCGAACAACTTAATAATAATGTTCAGACGGCACATACCAACTATCTGCAGAGCTATGTGGAACTGGAGACCCAGCAGAAGAATGTGCAACTGGCTCAGCAAAACTATGAGGTGGTAAACAACCGTTATCTCAACCAGCTTGCACTCATCACAGACATGATAGACGCCAGCAACATGAAGCTGGATGCTGAACTGAACGAGGTGGATGCACGTATAAATATCGCATACGCATATTACAAAATGAAATACATCACAGGACAATTATAATCAATTATAGAAATGGAAAATATCAAGAAATACGCTTACAACACTCTTGTTATCTGTCTGATTGCCGTCGGAGCAATCATTGTTATTGTGAACTTCAGCCACTTTGGCAATGTGGAATTTACGGACAATGCCCGAGTGAGACAGCATGTCACACCTCAGAACACTCGTGTACAGGGATTTATCAAGGAAGTAAGATTTGAGGAATTTCAGCATGTGAAAAAGGGTGATACGCTCGTTGTGATTGAGGATGCAGAATTTCGTCTGCAACTGGCTCAGGCAGAAGCAGCCGTCAAAGGTCAGCAGTCTGGTTCGTCGGCTGTAAGTGCCAGCATGAATACCGTGGAAAACAACGTAATGGTGGCTGCTGCAGGTATGCAAGTGGCAACAGCCGGCATTTCGGAGGCTAAAGAAGGTATGGACAATGCCAAGAAAGACTATGACCGCTTTGCTGCCTTGCTGAAGAAAGGAGCTGTAACCCAACAGCAGTTTGACAATGTGAAAACACAGTATGAACAGGCTGTCAGCCGCTATCGTGCTGCGCAGGCACGACTGTCGCAGGCATCAGCCTCCCGTAAGGCTACGGCTGTGGTCAATAACGAGCAGAAGCATCGCCTTGGACAAAGCCGTGCCGGCGAGAGTGTAGCCGAAGCACAACTCCGTCTTGCCCGTCTGAACCTTTCGTATTGCTATATCATCGCTTCATGTGATGGCGTCGTAGGCACAAAAGACATTCAGGAAGGCATGCTTGTACAGCCAGGTCAGACGCTGGTAAACATCGTAGATGCCAACAGCATCTGGGTGGAAGCCAACTATAAGGAAAGCCAGCTGCCCAACATCCATGAAGGAGCTGAGGTGGAGATGAAAGCCGATGCGGTGCCAGGCGTTAAATACAAAGGACATGTTGAGCGTATCAGCAGCGCCACGGGCAGTGCTTTCTCGCTGTTGCCAATCGACAATGCCACCGGCAATTTTGTCAAGGTGGAACAGCGTGTCTCCGTGCGAATCAAGTTTGACGGCAACAAGCCTGAGGACATGAAGAAGCTACGTGCCGGCTATAATCTGGAATGTGAGGTGAAATACTAATCCGAAGACTATGCTTCCATTACCTCCTCCCCCTCCAGCCGGCATGGGTTTTGCCATGCCTATGTTTCGCGACTGGGTTCCTAAATGTATTCAGCCGTGGATATATGTGCTCTGCGTGTTTGGCTTTCAGTTTTCTGGCGGCATGTATCTTGGTGCGCTTGAGGACATACAGGGTTCCACCAATTTTATGATTGAAGACCTGATGATGTTGCTCTATGCCAATCTTGCAGGTATGGCGATTTATTTTCCGATACTTTTCCGCATGAAGTTTCGCTTTACCAACCAACAGCTCATCATTGGATCTGCCATATTGGTCTCGGTGTGCAATCTCGTCACCATCCACACCACCTTCATGCCACTGCTGCTTGTGGTATGCTTCATCGAAGGAATGGCAAAACTGCAAGGCACTTTCGAGCACATGAGCAACATACAGCTGTGGATTACGCCTCGTCGCGACTTTGCTGTATTCTTTCCAGTGCTACATATCGTGCTGCTTACCTCCATCGAGGGCAGTGCATTTCTTGCAGCATGGTTTGGCTATCATTTCACTTGGCAGATGATGCACATCTTCATTGTGGGATTCATGTGTCTGATCATGACTGTCCAGCTGGTGCTATGCCGACCGTTCTGTCCTATGCCACAGCGCTTAAGCCTCAAGGGAATTGATTTGCCAAGCGGACTGCTCATCAGCTTGCTCATGTTGGTAGTATGTTATATATGTGTATATGGTGACTACAAGATGTGGATGGACAGTCGCGAGCTTCGTATTCTCGTTGGTGTAGCGATACTTCTGACCGGCGTGTTGATACATCGCTTGCTGCGAGTGAGCAATCCGTACGTCGATCTTAAGATATTCAGATTGCGCAATGTGCTCCTTATCATGGTGGTTGTGATTGTCGGAGAATTTCTTTTTGGATGCGAACATACGCTGGAGGAGATACTCTGCGCTGAGGTTCTAAAACTCGAAGAGCATACCAAGGAAGAGTTGTTTCTCTGGGCATTGCCCGGCTTCTATATCGGCATTGCCATCGACCTACTGTGGCTCAAAGTGCTAAAATGGAAAGTCTGGAAACTCTTTGCCATTGGTTTTGGATTTATCCTTGCATATGCCCTGTTGATGTATTTCACCCTTGATATGGGCGTCAATATCGAGCAATTCCGTCTGCCTATCATTTGTCGTGGTGCAGCATACTCCATTCTTGCAGCCACACTGATGTGGTCGCTCGACGAGTCGGTTCCCGACCTGGAGCAATTCTTCATGGGACTGTTTGTCTTCAACATCTTCCACATGTATCTGGCAGGAGCCGCCGGTTATGGCATCTACACACACTGGTTCTCCACGTTTATGAATGATGATATTGCACGCTACGGACAGCAGCTTACGCTTACTCACATAAACATGCAGCAGTTTGACTTTAACGCATTCATGGACAGTTATATGCCAAGCATGATGAACGTGGCTATAAAGCAGATCTACGGTATTGTCATCTGGATAAGCGGAATCATGACGCTCTTGTTCATGGCACTGGACATTCCTGCCGTAAGAACCAATATACGCAAAGTACCGATGTGGCCGGTTTACGGTATTGAATATCTTGCACGACTGACTGGCAAGAAGAAAAGAAACTTGAGAAAAAAGAAAAAGATTATTGTTAAAAGAATGGTGAGTGTAAAAAAAAATATCTAAATTTGCGCCCAATAGCAAAGAATAACAACATTACTACCTAACCTAAACAATAAGGTAACTAAATAAACAGCAGAAACAATGAATAAAAGAACAATACTCATAGCAGTGATTCTGGCTACAGCCTTCAAGGCTTCGGCGCAGAACATCGCGCCCAACACAAGCCTGATGCTCCACCAATGGGAAGCACAGAAGAAGGAGGCTGCGCTGAAGAACGGAATGAATGCGCCAGCTGACAGAATGGTGTCGGCGTTTATCAGCGTGGACGACAGCAAGGTGGTGGACGAACTTCGCAAGCACGGCGTGACGGTCCGCTCGGTCCTTGGTGACGTCGTCACGGCATCGCTGCCCCTCTCCTCCATCAACACCATAGCTGCCATAGACGGTGTGAAGAACATTCAGGCTGGCAGCGAGGTGCACCTCCTTATGGACGCGGCACGCGCTGACGCCAATGTGGACGCTTGTCATACCGCTACGGAAAGCCTCGGCGACTACACCGGCAAGGGCGTCGTGGTGGGCATCGTGGACAACGGATTTGAGTATGCACATGCCGACTTCCTCAAGAACGACTACACGGAAACGCGCGTCGTACGCGTATGGGAACAAGGAGCCACCAGTGGCAACGCTCCTGAGAAGTACGGCTACGGAGCAGAATACACCACACTGAATGATATGAAGCGTGCCCGACTGGACACCTATGACACATTCCACGGAACTCACGTGGCAGGAATAGCAGCAGGTTCGGACCGCTCCACCAATTATTATGGTGTGGCTACGGAGGCCGACATCGTGCTCGTGAGCTTCATCACATCGCAGAGCACCAGCGTCATCGACGGCATAAAGTATGTGTTTGATTATGCTGAGAGCGTGGGCAAGCCATGCGTCGTAAACATCAGCCTTGGCACTCACCTCGGTCCGCACGACGGCACTTCCGACACTGACCGTGCCTTGGCGGAGCTGGTGGGTCCGGGCAGAATAATCGTGGGAGCGGCTGGCAACGAAGGCACAAAGGCGGTGCACGCCTCAAAGACATTCTCCGAGGGCAACACCACGATGAAGACCATGATAGGCTTCGACAATGACAAGGCCGCCACAAAGACGGCACGCATCGACATTTGGGGCGACAAGGACGCCACGCTGAAGGTGAAGCCTGTGGTGGTGAACACCAACGACGGCAGCATCATGGCTGAATTGTCAGAAGTGGCAACAGACGGCGAGAAGAACGCTGAGCTAAGCTTCCCGGAAGGATGCGGCGTGGAAGGCACCGTGCAGACGGCTCTGCAGGTAAGCCCGTCCAACGACCGTCCTAACGTGCTGGCAATATGCAGCGCCACAAGCATAGACAACAACCGACGCATCGGACTCGTCATAACGGGCAGCGAAGGCAGCACTGTGCACATGTGGAACAGCGACGTGACGGGCCATTTCCTCAGCGAAGGCAAGGATGGATGGACAGACGGCGACGACAGATTCACAATAGCCGAGATAGGCGGCATAAGCCCTGACGTCATCACAGTAGGCTCATACAATACGAAGGCCACATACACCACCCTCTCGGGCAACGTCTGTGACGTCAATACGGACGCTATGGGCAACGTGGGCGAACGCTCGCTCTTCTCAAGTTGCGGCCCCACCACCGACGGACGTCACAAGCCGGACGTCACAGCCCCCGGTTGCGCCATCGTCTCTGCCACATCCAAGTATTGGCAAGGCTTCTTCCAGCTGGCAGCAGTGGCAAAGAGCAAGTATGCCAACGACTGCTACGACGCCAACATCGGCACGTCCATGTCATCGCCCTTCGTGGCCGGCACCGTGGCTCTCTGGCTGCAGGCCAACCCGAAGCTCACACCCTCAGATGTCCGCTCCATCCTGGACGCTTCGTCACGTCACGACCAGTATACAGGCAATGCTGACGCATGCGACCGCGACATGTGGGGCGCAGGCAAGATAGACGCTTACGCAGGTCTGCAGATTGCAGCCGGCAAGACCGGCATCCGTGACACGCAGGCTGACGTGCAGCAGATGAGCATCACGACGGACCGCGCAGCACGCACCGCCAAGGTGATGTACGCCGCCAAGGGCAACGCCACACTCAGCATCTACACCACCACGGGACAGAAGCTTGCCACCAAGACGCTCACAGCAAGCGGACAGACCGTCAGCCTCTCACAGCTCACACCAGGTGTATATGTGTTCAGACTGGAGCAGGGAGGAGCTACGCATACTGTAAAAGCGATGCTTTAACAGTTGAGAATTGAAAGTTGAGAGTTGAGAGTCTCAATAAAAAAATAATAAGTTATAAATAATAAGTAATCATTAAAAGAAGACATCATGAAAAAAACTTTACTTTCCGTATGTCTTGCCGCACTTTCATTAACCTCTGTGTCGGCACAGGATGAGAAGCCAATCACCGAAAAGCCAAAAGGTGAGGTAGTTAATCTCTATCGTACATCAGAAGGCTATTACGCCTTCTTCGGCAACGCCAAACCCTATAAGGCTCATGGCGAGTGGAGCCGCATGGTATTTGCAGAGGACGGAGCTGTGTGGCTGGAGAACCCCATCAGCAGCCTCTATAGCAAAACATGGATTAAAGGCTACAGGGCACAGGGCGACACCATCGCCTTTGACCTTCCGCAGGTTATTTATGAGGAGACCTTTGACGGCGTCACCAGCAAGGGCAAGCTCTACAAGATGATTGCGGAGGAAACAGACAAATATGGCACATACGTAAAAGACGAAGATTCGCAGACACTGAAATATCTTTGGAAGGACGGCAAGCTGACGCTTTGCAAGGATATGGCATGTGGTATGTGTACGCCTACCGGCGGTTGGAGCGGTTTCGGCGAAAACTACTTCGAAGGCATCAACATCGAGAACAACACCACCAAGCCTTCCGAGAACGCAAAGGTGTACGACGGCCTGATGCTTTACCTCGACCTCAACGACGTGCCACAGCAGTGGCCCGTGAAGTATGCCATTGACGGCGACGACGTATATCTCGGCAACCTCTCCACCAACCTCAAGGGTTACTGGATAAAGGGTACGATGAAGAACAATGAGGTGACCTTCCCGTCAACATCACTCGTAGGCATCGACACCACCACTGTATGCTACGCTTATGCTTCACGCGTTGACTACAGTACAGCTTACACCGCTTACGGCGATCCTTATGACAGCACTTTCGTGGTGAACGAGCCGCTCGTATTCACATACGACCCTGCTGCCAACACACTCAATTCAAAGCAGAAGATGGGCATCCATCAGAGCGACGGCGTGCGTGAACCGCTGAAGAGCACAGACATCTTCGACGTTTACCGCGTGCCACTCATCAGCCCGTGGGTGGAGAAGCCTAACAAGCCGCTGCCTCCTAAGTTCTCTGCTGTCATGCCATGGATAACGGACATGACACCTAATTACAGCGGTGTAGAGTTCCTGTTGAGCTATTACTCTGTGGACGGCAACTACCTTGACCCGTCAAAGCTCTACTACAGCTTCTACATCGACGGCGAGATGGTGACATTCACACCGGAGGAATACTTGAACGTGACAAAGGAAATGGACCTCGTGCCTTACACTTTCGACGACGACTACCAGTTCTATAAGGTAAGCGACAACACACGCCGCCTCTATTACTACCATCAGCCGAAGGAGAAGATCGGCTTGGAGGCTCTCTACGTGGACGAGGTGGACGGCAAGCCCGTAACTTACTCTTCAGGCATCTCAGAGTATTACTTCAATGCGACCGGCATCAACAACACTACCCTCGAGGAAAGTAATGTGGAGTCAATCACATTCACCGACCTTTCAGGACGCCAAATTCTGCGTCCGGGCAAGGGCGTATACATCCGCACCATCACTATGAAGGACGGCACAAAGCAGTCGAAGAAGGTGGTAAGATAATTCAAACTATTAAGAAATAACCGTAGAGAGTTTAGAGTCAGAACGGCTCTAAGCTCTCTACTTTTTTTATAATATCCCCAAATCATATCCACTTACTAAAATTTGCCTTACATAGAGTAAAGCATTAAAAAAGATAAACAAAAGGAGGATTTTGATGAATTGTCTTTGATGGTCGGCAATTAATTGTTAACTTTGCATAAACAAACAAAGCATAACCGCTACGGCGGTAAATGAGAAAACCGATTTTCAACTAACTCATGACTGCTTATTTAGTTACAACTACTACTACAATCAAACAAAAAGTGTTCCGGTGCGACACCGGAGCACTTTTGCAATTTAACAAAAATGTATAGAATAAGCAGCCACGACACACCACACCCCATGACTTCTTAAAACTAAAACAAATTCACTTAGGTATGAACAGAATTCTAATAATCATATCTCTCATCATGACAATGATAACAACCACGACAAGCGCCGCGGCCAAGGCGAGCTACGACATCGTGCCGTTGCCAGCAAGCGTAAGCATGCAGAAAGGCACGCCCTTCATGCTCTCCTCAGCCACACGCATCATATACACTGGCAGTGACGAGGCGATGAAGCGTAACGCAAAGTTCCTCGCAGACTATCTGGCTCAGACCACTGGCATAAAGCTCTCCACTAACGCAGCTTCAGGCAAGGCGCAGAAAAACACCATCACACTCTGCACGGACAGCAAGATGGGCGAAGAGGCTTATCGCATCAGCGTGGACAAGAAAGGCATCGTCATTACCGGCGGTTCGGCAAAGGGCGTGTTCTACGGCATTCAGACGCTGCGCAAGTCTGTGCCCGTCGGCAAAACGGACAACATAGAGCTAAGTGCGGTAAGAATAGCTGACCAGCCACGCTTCGGTTATCGCGGCATGATGCTCGACTGCTCGCGCCACTTCTTCACCGTGGACTTCATCAAGAAATATCTCGACCTCATGGCTATGCACAACATGAACATCTTTCACTGGCATCTCACCGACGACCAGGGATGGCGAATCGAGATAAAGAAGTATCCGCGCCTTACGAGCGTAGGATCGAAGCGTTCGGGCACCATTGTCGGCTTCAACTCGATGGTGGACGACCAGAGAGAATACAGCGGATTCTACACTCAGGATCAGGCTCGCGAAATCGTGGAGTACGCACGCCAACGATACATCACCGTCATCCCTGAGATTGATATGCCCGGACACATGAAGGCTGCTCTCGCCGCCTATCCCGAGCTCGGATGCACGGGAGGTCCTTACGAGGTGGGACACAGATGGGGCATCTATCTGGACGTGCTCTGCCTCGGCAACGAGAAGATTTATGCTTTCTGCGAGGACGTGCTGAAAGAACTCTCTGACATTTTTCCATCCGAATTTGTCCATATAGGAGGCGACGAAACGCCTACAGAGCGTTGGGCAGAATGTCCGAAGTGCCAGGCAGTGGCTAAGGAGCACGGACTGACAGCAAAGACGTTGCAGGGCTACTTCACCAACCGCATGGAGCGATTCCTCAACCAGAACGGAAAGCGCATAATCGGCTGGGACGAGATTCTGGAAGGCGACATCAACCAGAGCGCCACCATCATGAGCTGGCGCGGAACCGCCAACGGAGAGAAGGCGGCAGAAAAGGGACATGACGTGATAATGTCGCCCACGACATACTGCTACTTCGACTTCTGCCAGACGGACACCAGCACGCTCTACGAGCCGTCACCCCGTGACGGATTTATCAGCGTGGAGAAGGTTTACGGTTACGAACCGCTCGCCGAAGGCATGTCAGAAAATGCGAAGAGCCACATCCTCGGAGTGCAGGCTAACGTGTGGACAGAATATCTGGCTTGCCCGCAAGCCGTGGAATACTATAGCCTTCCACGTATGTCGGCGCTCAGCGAGGTGCAGTGGAGCAGCGCCCCGAAGGACTTCGGAGCCTTCAAGCAAAGACTGACACGCATGACCAGCCTCTTCAAGCTCTGCGGCTATACGTACGCACACCACCTGTGGCCCGAAGAGATGATTTCGCCGTGGGAGGACAATTAAACCACACGGATATACATACATATATATAATGTAAACATAATCAACTAACATACATATTTATAATATTATGAGACTAATTATTGAAAAGGATTATGACCAGCTGTCAAAGTGGGCTGCTGAGCATGTTATCGAGCGTATCAACAAGTTCAACCCGACACCCGACCACAAGTTTGTGCTCGGTCTGCCTACCGGTTCATCACCCATCGGCATGTATCGTGCTTTGGCACAGGCTTGCAAGGAGGGACGCGTATCCTTCAAGAACGTCCTCACTTTCAACATGGACGAATATGTAGGTCTGCCTGAGAGCCACCCCGAGAGCTACCATTCATTCATGGCAAAGAACTTCTTTGACCACGTGGACTGCCCGAAGGAGAACATCCACATCCTCAACGGCAACGCAGAGGACCTCGAGGCTGAGTGCGCTCACTACGAGAAGATGATTGAGGAAGCCGGCGGCATCGACCTCTTCATCGGCGGCATCGGTCCTGACGGACACATCGCCTTCAACGAGCCGGGATCTTCACTCGCTTCACGTACACGTATGAAGACTCTGACCACAGACACCATCGTGGCTAACTCACGCTTCTTCGACAACGACGTAAACAAGGTTCCGACAACAGCTCTCACAGTAGGCGTTGGCACTGTTATGTCTGCACGCGAGGTGATGATCCTCGTAAACGGCCACAACAAGACCCGCGCTCTCCAGGCTGCAGTGGAGGGTCCTGTTACACAGATGTGGACCATCTCTGTTCTCCAGCTCCACCAGCACGGCATCATCGTTGCTGACGAGGCTGCTACCGATGAGCTGAAGGTCAGCACATACCGCTACTTCAAGGACATCGAGAAGAACAACCTGTAAGAAGAAGGTGGTTTAACAAAAACCAACATATGGAGAAGAAATTCAACATAAAGCGAATCTCAGCCACCAATGTAAAGGCGGCTGAGATTTGTCGTATTATGGACGAAGCCGGAATAGGTTTCGTACCCGTGGACAACCATTGCTGGGCAGAGGCTTTTCCCTACCGCCCGAAGATGGAAGTGAGAATGGCGCACAACGGCGCACAACTGCTCATCAACTACCGAGTGACGGAGGAGACGGTACGTGCCGTGGCTCCTCACGACGACGGCAATGTATGGGAAGACTCGTGCTGCGAGCTGTTTCTCTCGCCAGTGGCAGACGGCACTTACTACAACATGGAGTGCAACGCCGCCGGAACAATGCTCATCGGCTTCGGTCCGAAGCGCGAGGGACGCGAGAGAGCACCGCAGGAAGTGCTCGACAAGGTGGACCGCTGGTCATCGCTCGGACGCACTCCCTTTGACAACATCGAGGGAGAGCAGACATGGCAGCTTTGCCTCGCTGTGCCGACAGAGGCTTATTATCATCACAAGCTCGAGTCGTTCGCAGGACTGGAGACAAAGGGAAACGTGTATAAGTGCGGCGACAAACTGCCCCACCCACACTTCCTCTCGCTCTACCCCATCGACCTTCCCAAACCCGACTTCCACAGACCCGACTTCTTCGGAAACGTGGATTTCGAGAAATAGACAGGAAGACATGTATTAAAGAAATCATTCATTTTACATTTATAAAAAATGGATGATTTCTTTTTGTTTTGTCTCCGATTTGCAGTATCTTTGCAGATAGAATAAAAAACCAAACACTTTTAAACAATATAACATTATGGCATCCACACCAGATTTCAAGTATGCTCCTATGTTCCAGATGGGCAAGGACACTACTGAATACCGTCTGCTCACCAAGGAAGGCGTAAGCACCGGCGAGTTTGAAGGCAAGACAATTCTGAAGGTTTCGAAGGAAGCACTCACACTGCTCGCACAGCAGGCTTTCCACGACGTTGAGTTTATGCTCCGTCGCGAGCACAACCTCCAGGTGGCTAAGATTCTCTCAGACCCTGAGGCATCAGAGAACGACAAGTACGTGGCTCTCCAGTTCCTCCGCAACGCAGAGACTGCAGCTAAGGGCGTGCTTCCCTTCTGCCAGGACACAGGTACAGCCATCATCCACGGCGAGAAAGGCCAGCGCGTATGGACTGACTTCGAGGACGAAGAGGCTCTCTCACTCGGCGTATACAACACCTTCACACAGGACAACCTCCGCTACTCGCAGAACGCTCCGCTCAATATGTACGACGAGGTGAACACACGCTGCAACCTCCCCGCACAGATTGACATCGAGGCTACTGAGGGCGACGAATATCGCTTCGTAATGGTGGCAAAGGGTGGCGGCTCAGCCAACAAGACATACTTCTACCCCATGACAAAGGCTACCATCCAGAACGAGGGCACACTGCTCCCCTTCCTCGTGGAGAAGATGAAGAGCCTCGGTACAGCGGCTTGTCCTCCGTACCACATCGCATTCGTCATCGGTGGCACATCTGCAGAGAAGAATCTCCTTACTGTTAAGCTCGCTTCCATCAAGTACTATGACTCGCTCCCCACAACAGGCGACGAGACAGGACGTGCTTTCCGTGATATCGACCTCGAGGAGAAGCTCCTCAAAGAGGCTCACAAGATTGGACTCGGCGCACAGTTCGGCGGCAAGTATCTTGCTCACGACATCCGCGTAATCCGTCTGCCGCGTCACGGCGCAAGCTGCCCCATCGGAATGGGCGTAAGCTGCTCTGCAGACCGCAACATCAAGGCTAAGATCACAAAGGACGGTGTGTTCCTCGAGAAGATGGATGCCAATCCTTCAGAGCTTATCCCCGAAGAGCTTCGTCGTCCGGGCGAAGGCACAAAGGGCATCGAGATTGACCTCGACAAGGGTATCGACGCTGTTCGCGCTGAGCTGTCTAAGTATCCTGTAAGCACACGCGTCAACCTCAAGGGCACCATCATCGTGGCTCGCGACATCGCACACGCCAAGCTGAAGGCCCGTCTGGACGCTGGTGAGCAGATGCCTGAGTACTTCAAGAACCACCCGATTCTGTACGCAGGACCAGCAAAGACTCCGGAAGGATATCCTTGCGGATCTATGGGTCCGACAACAGCCAACCGTATGGACCCGTACGTTGACGAGTTCCAGGCTAACGGCGCCAGCCTTGTGATGATTGCCAAGGGCAATCGCTCACAGGTGGTTACAGACGCATGCAAGAAGCACGGCGGTTTCTATCTCGGCACTATCGGTGGCGTAGCTGCTGTTCTCTCACAGAGCAGCATCAAGAGCATCGAGTGCGTGGAGTATCCGGAGCTCGGCATGGAGGCTATTTGGAAGATTACGGTGGAGGACTTCCCCGCATTCATCCTCGTGGATGACAAGGGCAACGACTTCTTCCAGCAGCTTAAGCCCTGGTGCCCCAACTGCAAGTAATGACTACTGACGCATAAAAACACTTGTGGTCCCAACGATGCCATACAAACCATGACCTATAAAGGCTATTGGATATAGCGACATCGTTGGGACTCAAGATAATCTCTCATAATTTCCTGTTAAAGGAAAGGATACGAAATAAAAACCCCACATCCCAACATTATAATATATATAGACAAAGAGCACAAACTTTACATTAAGATTACGCACTTCTACAAAACACACTACACGTTTAAAGACTTAACTACGATATAAAAAGAGAATCGCTAATTGTAAAATATAAATAACGTGTAATTATGGAAACTGCAAAGAACGATAAGAATGAGATTATGGTGAACTGCGTGAACAAGAAACTCGTCGCAGCAATCAAAAAACTGAAGATGGAAATACAAAGACGCATCGAACACGAACGCGAGCTGCAGAAGGCTTCACAGCCAAGCGCAAAGGCACTCGTTTCTGCAATCATCTTCAAGGACACAGAAGGAAACACACAGACGGTCTTGCAAGTAAAGACCTACGTATCACCACGTTTTCTGGAAAGATGCCTTAACAACCAGTGCCTTTGGGAACTTGATGAGTCGGCATATCCTACAGAGAACGGACTCTGCCGCGCCCTTGCCAACATGAAGCGCGACAAAGGCTATGAGATGAACGACATCTACAACATCAATGATTTTGAGACCGTTGTAAGCAACGCATAACGCTACAACTAAATTAATAAACACCTCCGTAGCCGTGGCAAAAGTCACGGTGGGGATGGTTTGCGCCCTAAAAATTACATTATTACGAAAAAAAGATATACCTTTGCAATGGTTTACGAAGCGTAAGCCAAGGGGTGGCGGAACGTTTCCGTCTGAGATAATACCCTCTGAGCTGATCCGGACAATACCGGCGTAGCGAAAAAAGGTACGAACAAGACATAAAAAGCCATAACCCCTTTTTGTGTATTTATATAGTCTTAGGTATAGATTGCTAAGATTCAGGAGAACTATTAAAACATTCAAAAAGATGAAGAAAATCATCAGCGCAGCTATGGCTGCAGCATGTGTTGTGCCGTCACAGGCAGAGAACACACAGACAAAGCTCGACACCACTAACGTGCAGAACATCAGCGAGGTAGTGGTTAAGGCTGTTCGCGCTCCTCAGAGCGCACCATTCGCCATCACTAACGTACAGAAACAGCAGCTTCAGGATTTCGCCAAGAGCGGAAAGGAGCTTCCGTTCCTCTTCGCACGCACTCCGGGTGTGCTCTCATGGAGCGAGAACGGCGTGGGAACCGGTACAACATACATGCGTCTGCGTGGCGCTGCCGACAGCCGCATCAACGTAACTATTGACGGTGTGCCTCTCAATTCGCCTGAGGACCAGTGCGTATTCTGGGCTAATATGAACAGCTACGCTTCACTCTTGGGAAGCGCACAGATACAACGCGGTATCGGAACGTCCACTAACGGTGACGGCGCTTTCGGCGGAAGCATCTCACTTGCGACTGCCACACCGGCAGAAACACCAGCTCTGGAGCTTACCGGATCGTACGGTTCATTCAATACAATGAACGCTGGAGCAAGCTTCTCAACAGGACTTCTTTGGAACCGCCTTATCTTCGACGGCGCTTATCATGAGACAAGCACGGACGGATTTATCCACGGTACGGCAGGTCGCTCAGGATCTTACTACGGCGGACTGACATGGCTCGGCAACAAATACAAGATCAGCTATAAGAATATCGGCAACTTCGAAAAGACCGGACAGGCTTGGAACGGCGTGGCTGCATGCAACTATGACGGCGACACAAGTCTGCGCGACTACGGCATGCAGAACTATACTGATATGTATGAGCACGGATTGGGCAAGTTTAACTCGCTCTATGAGGAGCTCATATTCCCTGACACCAAGGACGGAAAGTTCACCACCAAACGCTATCAGATGCGCGACGGTAGCTATTGGGACAAGACCACGGACAACTTCTATCAGAACCACAACATCCTGAACTTCGCCTGGACGCCTTCAGAGCACTGGAAGCATAGCGTAACACTCCACTATACTTACGGTTACGGCTACTATAAGGAGTTCAAGCAGAACACCACACTGGCTTCAAAGTTCGGTATCAACGAGACATACATCAACGACAGCGGCAAGACCAAGTATACCAAGTCTGACGCCATCCGTCAGAAGGGTCTTACACAGAACAATTACGGCGCACTCTATAACGTATCCTACACTGACGGTGCATGGGACGTTGTCGGAGGTGCCAGCATGCAACTCTTCCGCTGCAACCACTGGGGATACGTGACATATATCGCCGACGAGGCTATAGAGAAGAAGTATCTCGGCAACGGAAAGTATAAGTATTACGACTCGGACGCTCACAAGAACGACTGGAGCGCTTTCATGAAAGCCAACTATAAGTTCGGTAACGGATGGAATTACTTCATCGACCTTCAGATGCGCTACGTCAACTACACTACGGACGGCATCAACGACCGCTTCGTCAGCGACGCCAACGGTAAGTACACAAACCAGAACCTTGACGTCAAAGAGAACTATTTCTTCGTCAATCCGAAGACCGGCATCAGCTACACGCACAACGGACACAAGGCATACGCATCACTCGCATACGCCAACCGCGAGCCGGAACGCAACAACTTCACAAACAACGGCAGCTACGGCGCACCAAGCCCGGAACGCCTCCTCGACCTCGAATGGGGCTATCAGTATCAGGGCAAGAACTGGTTTGCAGGCGTCAACTTCTACTATATGAACTATGTCAACCAGTTTGTGATGACAGGAGAGAAGAGCGACATCGGCGAATCGCTGACCACCAACATCAAGAACAGCTATCGTCTCGGTGCTGAGATATCAGCAGGATGGAGCCCGCTGTCATGGTTGTCGTTCGAAGGCAATGCCGCTCTCAGCCAGAACAAGCTGAAGAACTTCGACGAATGCGTGAAGACTGGGACAACGGATCTACATGGAATCATTACGACAAGTCTACTCTCGCTTACTCGCCATCTGCCATCCTCAACGGATTCGTGGATATCCACTTCGCTGGTTTCCGTGCAACATGGCACACCAACTACGTGAGCAAGCAGTATCTCGACAATTCTGAGAGCGCTGACCGTCAGCTTCCCAGCTACTCACAGACCAACATCAACGCCAGCTATACATTCAATTTTGGCAAGCGCGTACTCGGTCTGAAGCAGGTGGTGCTCGGTGCTGACTTCAACAACATCTTCGACCGTCACTACGCAGCATCCGGCTACGTCTACTACGACTGGTATTATCAAGGCAAGCGCACATCCACACTCGCCTATATACCAATGGCAGGATTCAACTGTATGGGACATCTGACACTTAAGTTCTAAGTATGACAGAATATCTCTCCATCCATTGGCTCGACATCACCACCACCATCCTCGGCATCGTCTACATCGTACTGGAGTACAGGGCGAGCATTCTGCTGTGGATTATCGGCATAGTGATGCCAGCCATGGACATCTATTTATATTGGAGTCATGGACTTTACGGCGATGCCGGAATGGCGATTTACTACACAGTGGCCGCCATTTACGGCTACGCTGTATGGAAGTTCGGACGCAAGAGCAAAGGGAAAGACGAAAGCGAGATGCCTATAACGCACTTCCCGAAACGCCTCATCCTAAAGACCACAGCCGTATTCTTCCTCGCATGGGGAGCCACGTATTACGTGCTGAAGGAATATACGGGAAGCACGGTGCCGATGCTCGACGCTTTCACCAACGCCATGAGCTTCGTAGGACTTTGGGCACTTGCCCGTAAGTACGTGGAGCAATGGGTGTTCTGGATTGCCGTGGACGCCATCAGCTGTTACCTTTATATAATAAAGGGCATCCCCTTCAAGGCTGGACTTTACGGTCTGTATGTCATTATAGCCGTAATGGGATATATGAAGTGGAAAAGAATGGCAATCAAAGAATAGCAATATACTAAAAAACAAACTATGAATAAAAAACTACTGACAGGAGCTTTGGCTGCAATGGCCTTCCTCCTACCCTCTACCGCAGCGGGACAGACTGCGGACTTCAACATCATTCCGCGTCCGCAGCAGGTGAACGTCAGAAATGACGCACCGTTCACACTGAACACAAAGACAGTAATCTCTCTCGGCACAAACAGCCAGGACATGAAGCGCAATGCCAATATGCTCGCTTCTTACATTGAGCAAGCAACCGGCATCCGCCCCGCTGTCGGCAAGAGCAAGAACGGCGCAGCCATCGTCCTCACCATCGACAAGACCATCGCCAATGCTGAGGGATACAAGCTGGACGCTGACGCAAAGCAGATACGCATCGCAGGTGCATCAGCAGCAGGCGTTTTCTATGGCATCCAGACTCTGCGCAAGTCGCTGCCTCTCGTTAACGGCAAGGCATCGAAGGTAAGCATTCCAGCCGTTCACATCGCTGACGCACCACGCTTTGCCTATCGTGGCACCCACCTCGACGTATCACGCCACTTCGTAACTGCCGACTCAGTGCGCCAGTTCATCGACATGCTCGCGCTGCACAACATCAACCGCTTCCACTGGCACCTTACTGACGACCAGGGATGGCGCATCGAGATAAAGAAGTATCCGTTGCTCACACAGATTGGTTCGAAGCGTGCGCAGACCGTCATCGGTCACAATTCAGGCAAGTATGACGGAAAGCCTTACGGAGGTTTCTACACCCAGAAGCAGATTCGCGACATCGTCAAGTATGCCGCAGACCGCTATATTACCATCGTTCCTGAGATTGATCTCCCCGGCCATATGCAGGCAGCTCTCGCCGCTTACCCAGACATGGGCTGCACCGGCGGTCCTTACGAGGTGTGGCAGAAGTGGGGCGTGTCTGACAACGTGCTCTGCGCCGGCAACGACAAGACCCTTACATTCATTGACAATGTACTGAAGGAAATCACACAGCTTTTCCCGTCTAAGTATATCCACGTCGGTGGCGACGAGTGTCCGAAGACCCAGTGGCAGAAGTGCCCCAAGTGTCAGGCTCGCATCAAGGCTCTTAACCTTGAGGCAAAGGACGGCCATTCTGCCGAGGAACGTCTGCAGAGCTACATCATCACACATGCTTCCAACTACCTGAAGTCGCTCGGACGCAACACCATCGGATGGGACGAGATACTCGAAGGAGGACTCGCTGAGGGCGCCACTGTTATGTCATGGCGTGGCGAATCGGGAGGCATTGCCGCAGCAAAGCAGCATCACGACGTGGTGATGACTCCTAACAGCTATCTCTACTTCGACTATTATCAGTCGCTCGACAAGGCCAACGAGCCTCTTGCCATCGGTGGTTACCTGCCCCTTGAGACCGTTTATTCTTACGAGCCGATGCCTAAGGAGCTTACAGCTGACGAGGCACGCCACATCATCGGCGTACAGGCAAACATCTGGACAGAGTATATGCCCACTTTCAAGCAGATGCAGTATATGGCTCTGCCCCGTTTGGCAGCACTCAGCGAGGTGCAGTGGAGCCAGCCCGCACTGAAGGACTACAACAGCTTCACCAACCGTCTGACAGAATTCACTCACCTGTATGACCGTCTCGGATATAACTACGCCAAGCATCTCTATAACGTGGCCATTCACGTAGACAGCGACAATAAGTGGCGCGAGATTCTCATCCACATGACCACAGCCGGCAATGCTGAGATTCGCTACACACTCGACGGCACAGAGCCGACAGCCAACAGCACTCTCTATACAGGCGCTATCGTTTTGCAGAAGTCGGCAAAAATCCGTGCAGCTGCCTTCCGCGACGGCAAGAGAAGCAGCGTGACCAGCCAGGACATCAGCTTCAACAAGGCCACAGCTTGCCCCGTAGAACTGCTCCAGCCCACTCACAAGAACTACACATACAAGGGTGGAGCCACTCTCACTGACGGACTTCTCGGCGACAAGGGCTTCGGCACTGGACGCTGGCTCGGCTTCAGCGGCAACGACCTTGAGGCAGTCATCGACCTTAAGCAGAACACCGATGTCTCAAGCGTGAGCCTCAACACCTGCGTAGACAAGGGATCATGGATTTTCGATGCACGCAACATCGAGGTGAGCGTGTCTGCCGACGGCAAGACATTCACAAAGGTGGCAAGCAAGTCACTCCCCGCACTTGAGGAGCAGACACCTGACAACATCTACACTTACAAGCTGACTTTCCCGCAGACCACCACACGTTACGTGAAGCTTACTGCCACATCAGAGCACAACATCCCTGAGTGGCACGGCGGCAAAGGCAAGCCTGCCTTCCTCTTCGTTGACGAAATCAGCATTAAGTAGAGTTAGGAATTAGGAATTAGGAATTCCATCCCTAACAAATAATAAATAACAAATAATAATTACCAATTAAAAAAGGCTTTAATATTGGGCATTCATACCAATATTAAAGCCTTTTTTATTATTCTTTTATATTCCAATCGCCTTACTTCTTCACCTTCGTAGCAAATACGAAGTAACCAATGAGGCAGCAGTAAACCACGAGCGAAGCCACCTGCGACAGCGGGTTGGCAAGCCATCCGCTCATCCATTCTTCGCTGACGAGATGTACGTCGCAGAAGCGCAGGATGGCAGAAACCACGCCCATGAGCGCACCACCGGCAATAAATCCGCTGGCAATCAGCGTACCCTTCTCATTGCGCTCACGGTTTACCTCCGGGTTCTTCGAGCGTGTCGAAACATACCAGCTTACGATACCGCCCACAAGAAGCGGAGTGTTAAGCTCCAGCGGGATGAACATACCGAGAGCGAAGGCAATGGCAGGTATCTTAAAGTAAGTCAGCACCACAGCGATGACAGCACCGATGCCATACAGCGCCCAAGGAGCACCCACACCGTTCATCAACGGATCGATAACAGCAGCCATAGCATTGGCCTGCGGAGCGGCAAGCTGACCGCTTGCAAAACCGTATGTCTGATTGAGGATAATCATGACACCACCCACGGTAGCAGCCGAAACCAACGTACCGAGGAACTTCCATGTCTCCTGCTTCTTCGGTGTGGTGCCGAGCCAATAGCCAATCTTGAGGTCAGTGATGAATCCGCCAGCCATAGAGAGAGCCGTGCAGACCACGCCGCCCATGATAAGCGCAGCCACCATACCGCTCGTACCTTTCAGTCCCACAGCCACAAGCACCACCGAAGCAAGGATAAGCGTCATGAGCGTCATGCCCGACACGGGGTTAGATCCCACGATGGCAATGGCATTGGCAGCGACAGTAGTGAAGAGGAAGGCGATAACAGCCACAAGCAGGATGCCCACAATGGCGAAGAGCAGATTGCCCTCCATAACGCCGAACCAGAAGAACAAGAATGTTACGATAAGCGTAACGATGGAACCGATGGCAATAATCTTGAACGAGATGTCGCGCTGTGTGCGGACAGTCTCTTCGCCGTCATTCTTACCACCCTTCATCTCTTTAGCAGCCAGCGACACAGCACCCTTGATAATGCCCCACGACTTGATGATGCCGATGATACCAGCCATGGCGATGCCACCGATACCGATGCTCTTGCCATAGTTTTTGAATATCTCCTCAGCGCTCATCTGACCCACCGTCTGCGTGATTTCCGGATTCCATATATTCAGCACCTGGTCATGGAACACGATGGACATACCGGGCACGATAAGCCACCATACCACGAACGAGCCGAGGCAGATAATGAATGCATACTTCAGACCGATGATATAGCCCAAGCCGAAGACAGCCGCTCCTGTGTTTACCTTAAAGACGAGCTTTGCCTTGTCAGCAGCCATGGCGCCCCACTCCACCACACGCGTGGTGAAGGTCTCGTTCCACCATCCCACAGTGGCAACGATAAAGTCGTAAAGACCACCTACAAGACCGGCGAGAAGCAGCGGCTTTGCCTGATTGCCACCCTTTGCACCGCTTACGAGCACCTGCGTCGTGGCAGTAGCCTCAGGGAAAGGATACTTGCCGTGCATGTCCTTGACGAAATACTTGCGGAACGGAATCATAAACAAGATGCCGAGGATACCACCGAGCAATGACGACATAAACACCTTGACGAACGACACGCTCATCTCCGGATACTTAGCCTGCAGGATGTAGATGGCAGGGAGCGTGAAGATGGCACCCGCAACTATGGTTCCAGAGCAGGCGCCAATACTCTGGATGATGACATTCTCGCCGAGAGCCTTATTGCGCTTCGCAGCGGTTGACACGCCCACAGCAATAATGGCGATAGGGATGGCAGCCTCAAACACCTGTCCCACCTTCAAGCCGAGATAAGCAGCAGCGGCAGAAAAGAGCATCGCCATTACGATACCCCACGTCACCGACCATGCGTTCACTTCCGGATACTCCCTCTTCGGGTTCATCACCGGCTCATACTGCTCGCCGTCCTTCAGTTCGGTGAAGGCATTTTCGGGAAGCTGAATGATTTCTTTTTCGTTTTCTTCCATGTTTAGTTATGTTTTATGGTTAATAATAATATGCTTATACAGAGTGAGTACAAAATTAATTAAAAAAGAGTGAAAAAAGAGGGTTACAATAATATTTCTGAACAAAACTGTAAGATGCAGAAATAAAAATGTGTAATTTTGCATTTGTTTAACTACTACTGACAATAAACTATCTTATTTCATTATAAGCATTAACATTTTTATTTATATAACCAATCACACTTTATGAGAAAGACAATACTGTCATTATGCCTTGCGTTTCTCGCTACGGCCTCATGGGCAGCCCCTGCCAAGAAAGGTCTTACGCGCGTAATACGCCTCACAGACGGCACAGAGCTGACCGTTGAGCTAAAAGGCGACGAGTTTCTGCATTACTATCAAGCCGCAGACGGAAAGTGCTACACCGACAACGGCAACGGCACCTTTGTGCCCTTCGACCTTGAGAAAGGAAAAGCCAATGCCATGGCAAAGCGTGCAGCTATGCAGCAGACAAGCCAGAAAATGAAAGCCAAGCCGTTGCGCACAATGCAGCAGGGCGTAAGTCCAAGCAAGGTGTTCGGCGACGGAACAGGATATTACGGAAAGAAGAAAGGACTCATCATCCTCGTGGAGTTCCCAAACAAGAAGTTCAAGAGCGGACACGACAACGAGTTCTACACAAAGCTTGCCAACCAGGAGAACTACGTGGAGGGCGTATTCAAAGGCTCGGTACGCGACTACTACTATGCTCAGAGCAACGGTCAGTTTGAGCTGACGTTTGACGTTATCGGCCCTATCACCGCACCGGAGAACTATAACTACTACGGCCAGAACACCGCCGGCGGCAGCGACGCACACGTAGGCACACTTGTTTCATGGGCATGCAAGGAAGTAAAGGACAAAGTGGACTTCCATGACTACGACTGGGACGGCGACGGATATGCCGATCAGGTGTTCGTGCTCTACGCCGGACCCGGTGAGAACAACACCAACAACAGCGACCTCATCTGGCCGCACATGTTCTATCTCTCAAACAGCGACTATGGTCAGGCAGCATACGTCAACGGCGTATATGTCGACACATACGCCTGCTCTTGCGAGCTCAACGGATATGGCACAGCGGACGGTATGGGCACCATCTGCCACGAGTTCTCACACTGCCTCGGCTATCCTGACCTCTACGACACCACATACAGCGGCAGCTACGGAATGGACTCTTGGGACCTTCTCCATCAGGGATGTTACAACGGCAACGGATTCTGCCCAGCCAACCTCACTGGCTTCGAACGCTGGATGGCAGGATGGACCACACCCGTGGAGCTTAAGACTGACACCGTCATTACAGATATGAAGTCGCTCACAGACTACGGCGAGACATACATTATCTATAATGAGCAGAACAAGAACGAGTTCTACTTCGTGGACAACCGCCAGCGTACAGGTTGGGACGAGAGTATTCCCAACAACGGACTTCTCATCACACATGTCGACTATAACAAGAAGGCATGGAAATCAAACAGCGTCAACAACGATGCCAGCCATGAACGTATGACTCCGTTCCACGCTGACGGATGGAACAACAGAACCGGTTCGCCACAAAGAACCGCAGCAGGCGACACCTATCCGTATCAGGGCAACGACAGCCTTACAAATACATCCACACCTGCAGCCACACTCTTCAATGTCAACGTGGACGGAAACATGTATATGAACAAGGCCATGCTCGACATGAAGCGCAACGGCGACGGCACAATGTCGTTCCGTTTCCGCGGAATGAAGGGCACATCCAACCATGAGCCGGGCGACGTACTCTTTAATGAGACCTTCGACGGTTGCGCTTCAACGGGTGGCAACGACGGCATCTTCAATAAGGGTGCAAACGGATCGTTCAAGCCGGACGTAGCAGGATGGACCTACTCTAACAAGGCTTACGGCGCCAACAAGTGTGCACGCTTCGGCACCGTGACTCTCCCCGGCGATGCCATCACTCCTATCTTCAGCATCAACGGCAAGACCGTCCTCACTTTCAAGGCAGCTCCCTGGCTCGGCAAGGACAACACGCTGGACGTATACTGGGGCAACCAGATGCTGAAACGCATCTTAATGGACAACGGCAAGTGGACAGACGTTACCATTGAGTTCGAGGGAACCGGATACAATTCGCTGACCTTCTCAGCTGAGGACCGCTTCTTCCTCGACGAAGTGAAGGTGATGGTTCCGTCAGGCGAGACAGGCATCGTTACCGTAAAGAACGATAATCTCAAGAACGTACGCAAGGGCATCTACACCATTGACGGACGTTATCTCGGAACTGATGTCAACCGTCTCGGCAAGGGCCTCTACATCGTAGACGGCAAGAAGATGGTGAAGTAATATACAATTGAGAGTTAAGAGTTGAGGGTTGAGAGTTATGATTACCTTAGATAACAATCAGAATATTATCTATAAAACAAATCATAACTCTCAACCCTCAACTCTTAACTTTTAACTTTTAGAAGCTATAGTAAATTCGTGCGCTTAGCACCGTGAAGTCGCCATTGGCATTATTTACATACTGAAACGTTGGCTGTATGGCTATATTCTTGTTTATCTGTCTTTTCCACGTCAACTCCAACGAATATTCCTTTCCCTGATGATAACGTGCATACTGTCCTGACACACCACACTCATTGAGGCTGTCGCGGTAAGCGCCCCCTATCTCCGCATACCTGTAACATCCGCTCCTATGGGACGTATTCTCCGAATACTGCGCCATGAGCGACACGTCCTTGTCTGCCGACCTCCATAAGCTCTGTTCGCCATACACCCACCAGGCGCAAGTGGTCTTACGCTCCGCTTCGTCCGCAGACACCATCTCGCCCTCATCGTCGATAGTGAACTGGCGCGTATGGACAGCCACGCCTGCAAAGTAATTGCCACGATCGTGCGAATACTCCAGCTGAGCCATGTCGAAGATGCCGTCCTTCTTGGGACGAACGAGGAACGGATTGTCACCGTGTTTCCATCCGTTATATCCCACACCGTTATACAGACTGTTGCGGAACAGCCATCCTCCCTTATGCACGTCAAAGTAGACTGTCAGCCCAGAGAAGGGATAATTGGCTATAGGATAACTTGACCCTATCGTGGGCACGATGCCGCAAGAGCTGTTGGTGAAGAGCGCCGTGATGTCAGACGTGAAGAAGTCCTCATTCACATTGCGCACACCCACGAACACGTGACCCGCCTTCCATTCATGCATGTAGCCCAGCACGGCAATGCCGCCGAACATATTGTCAGCCTCAATGTTGGAGAAGCCCTGCCAGTCGTCAATGATGCCGTCGTTGGTCTTAGCCACATGCAGCGTGGCGGCCTCAAAGGTGCCCCCATTCCACAGCGGGACGTTAAGCTCCAGTCTGAGCAGATTCACAAAGTTAGTGTTCTTGTTCATGTCCCACTGCCATTCCGCAGTATACGTGCCGCTGAACGTTTGGGCTTGGGACAACGAAAATTTCATAATGCCAAACAGTATAAGAGCAATAATACGTTTCATTCTTTCTTCTTTTCTCCTTAGTTTTTTTATTCGCTTTTCTTATTGCGGTTGCAAAGTTACAGCATTTCACAATTTTCGGCAATACCTAAATATAGGTAACAATCTCTCGGTAAACACGAAAGAGAGTAATGCAAGTCTAAAGAACAATAGCTTAGAAGTCCTCCTGCGGCGTTTCTCTCCTGTCCCATCCAGCGCTGCTCACCTCTGGACGCGAGCGCAGACGCGACACCACAAGGTCGAGCAACACCTTGTGTTCGCCCAGTATCTGTATGTCGCAGCATACCATTACGTTCTTCTCGCCATCCCCCTTATAGAACATCGAGTTCATCTTCACCTCCTTGTTGAAGGCGAGCGTGTCCATGATGATGCTCTGAATCAGGTCCGACGCACTTCGCTGACACTCCACGCGTATGGTGTAATGATAAACCTTGGTGGTGCACTTCACGATATACTTGCATAAGGGTCGGAGCAGGCAATGCGTCAGCAGCACGAATATCACCAGCACAAATCCTTCCTTATACATAGCCACGCCCGAAAGCGTTCCGCATGCAGCCGAACACCATATCGTCGCCGCAGTATTCAGACCTCTAACGGTGAATCCCTCCTTCAGAATAAGACCGCCACCCAGGAAGCCAATACCAGAGACAATCTGCGCCGCCACACGTGAAGGGTCGCCACTATCCGTGGTCATCGTTACGGACAACACCGTGAAGGCAGCCGATGCCAATGCTACGAGGATGTTGGTGCGAAGTCCGGCATTATGCTGGCGGAACTGCCGCTCCAAGCCAATCAATGCGCCCATCAGAAAGGCGCAACCTATTCTGAACATATAATCAGTCATTCCCATCATTTTATTATTTATTAGTGATTAGTGATTAATTATTAGTGAGTATGTGTGTTAAAAAAAGTGTATAATAGGCATCCTGCTGTCGTACTACGTGCTCACACGATGGCTCAAGACGCTGTATATAAAGGCGTTTAAGCGCTGGTTATAAAAGAAAGTTGTCATAAAACAATAAAAAACAATCGGTCAGACAAATGGTTTATCTATAAATACTTGATTGAACTTTCGCAAGTTCAATACTTGATAAGTCTTTGTCTGACCGATGCGTATGACGGCTTGAGGTTGCAGGAGTAGCTTTTACACTTCCTTCCAATCCACCAGTCCCTTTCCCTTGTCATCCAGTTCTATGGCAAGAGCAACGACTTTTCGTTTATCGGCTTTGAATGGCTCGGTATATTGCTTGGTTCTTATTTGTTCGGCTGCTGCGTCAATACCACCGTTGTTGCTTAGCTTCAATTCAAGGACATAGATGAAGTTGGTTGTTTCCACCACCATGTCTATTCTGCCCGTAGCAATCATCTTCTCTACTTCCACCCTACAACCGATGGCATTAAAGATGGTGCTCAATATCAGGCGGTAGCGCTCCTCCATGTCCATGCAGGCAAGCTTCTTGTTGCTGTAAGGCACATCAGCAATAAGGGCTTTCAAGCTTTTCATAGCTTCTGGAAGGTTGCCAAGCTTCAGAGAATACAACAACATGTTTTGAGTAGTTATTACTTGTGCATTCGATTGCATTGTCAAGGCGGGCAATACAATCTTGTATAGAGCCTTGCGAACTTCATGGTTTGGAATGCCAAGCATATAGATGCCTTCTGTATAACTTTTTATTGTAAGATATCCCGATTGGTAGAGGAACAGTTCAGCACCTCCTCCTGTCACATCCGAAGTCTCCAAAGTATCGCTGTCTATTGGGCAATCTTCAAAATTCTTCATTTTTATCTCCATGTCATCCACAAATTTAGGAAGCAGTGAGGTAGCACCGGATGAAGCCCAATAATTCTTCAGTTTGGAATCTGCAAGGGCATTGATAAGACAGAACGGATTGAATATATCCACCATATTTTCATGGCAGAAATGATAGCCATCGTAATATGCTGTCAACTGTGCTACGGCTTCATCGAATGTCCATCCTTTACTTACTGCCAGCTTGTTGATTTCTGGCTTGAAATCACGCAGCATCTCTTCCTTGGTAATGCCGCAGATGGCAGCATATTCCGGGTCGAAACTGATGTTGCTCAGATTATTGAGCACAGAGAAGAGAGAAATCTGTGTAAACTTGGTTATGCCTGTGATGAAGACAAACTTCTCGTATTTGTCGTTGGCTTTCAATATGGCAAACACCTCTCTATAGATGCTGGTGCATGCTTCGTGCTGAGGAGTCTTCCATGAATGCTGTAATGGAGAGTCGTACTCATCTATGAGGATAGCCACTTGTTGTCCGGTTTTGCTGTAAGCACCCTCAATTATGTTCTTGAATCTTACGGCAAGGGAGCTATCTTGGCGCACAACAATTCCATACTCCGTCTCTAAAGTATGAAAAGCATCGTCAAGATAACTTCGCACTGTTTCAGGTCCAGCACCTGCTTGACTCATATCAAGTCGGATGACAGGTCGCTTCACCCATTCCTTCTCCATTTCCATTATCTTCAACCCCTCGAATAGTTCCTTCTTTCCCATGAAGTAGGCTTCGAGAGTATCAACCAGCACCGACTTGCCAAAGCGGCGTGGGCGGCTCAGGTAATTATACTTCTTTCCTTCATTGGCAAGTTGCCAGATAATATCAGTCTTGTCAACATAAAGGTATCCTTCCTTTCTCATTTCCTCAAAAGACTGGATGCCTACGGGCAATCTTCTATTGTTTGTCTCTACCATAGCTATGGATTTTTGTTTCTTATTGCAAATATACAATGGTTTTTCCAAATATCCATGTTTTACCTCTTTTCTTTGAGTCTAATTATGTCATATTGTTTTTATGTTGAGATAGATGTGTATCTCTATCTGCCAGGAGAAACAGCTATGGCACTTAACATTGTCGAGCAAATAGCAAAGTTATGATCTATTGTGAACAAAGGTTAAATAATGGCTATTTTATTGCAAATCATTTGGTTTATAAAATAAACTAAGCTAAATTTGCAACCGTAATCATTAGTGTTAGAAGAGAATAATGCTGGCTAAAGCAAGTGAGAGTCGACCTCCTTGCTTCTCTTTTTCCAAAGATGGTTTATAAAATAAACTAAGTGTTTAACCTGGCACATCGCGTTTGATATAGGCAATAAGTGTGTCGCAATAAAGTAAGAAAAAATGGAAGAGAAGAAGATTTCGGAGCAGGAGAGTCTTGAGCTTATCACTCGAATGATAAATCAGACAAAGAAGGATTTGTCTGTAGGCAATGGTAACAGTTTCCTTATGTGGGGCTATCTTAGTGCAGCAATATCGTTGGCAGTAATCGTCATGTTGCTCGCAACCAACGACCCAAGATATGCTTGGCTGTACATGGCCATACCTATAGCAGGATTCACAGCCTCAGGCATAAAGACATACAAGGCAAAGCGCAAGAGTCATGTGGCAAGCACTTATGCAAGCAATACTATAAATAATGTGTGGGCTATTATTAGTGCCGTGTTTGCAGTCTACGCCATTAGCTGCCTTTTACATTTCGGAGAAGTAAGGAGTTGGAATGGAATGTTTTTGTTGGGTATGTTGTTGCCGGGTATAGGCACATACACCACTGGCGTGATACTTAAGGAGAAGTCGATACAGATGTGCGGACTTCTTGGTGTAGTGATTGGTACAGGACTGCTTCGCGACTTTGTTTGTGGTGAACAAGTTATCAGTATTATGCAGATGGGACAGATGGTCTTGTCCTTTGTCATTACCCTTATCATCCCCGGACATATCCTTAACTTCAAAGCAAAAAAGCAACAATAATGAAAGAGTTGGATCCATTACTCCATAGCCAGTTGCGTCTTGCCGTAATGTCGATTCTGCTGAATGTAGAGGAAGCAGACTTCAACTATATCAAGGAAAAGACAGAATCGACGTCAGGCAACCTTAGTGTACAGTTGGACAAACTGGTCACAGCAGGCTATATATCAAAGACTACAGATGGCTCGGGCGTAAAACCCCGAACCATCTGCAAGATGACAGACACGGGGCGCAATGCCATGATGAAATATGTGGAGGCATTGAAGACATATTTTGCAGGGTTGTAATAAGCGGTTGTAGAATGCAAAATGTACTTATATGATATTCGTATTTGACATTATTCTATTAATGCCAAATACGATATCAAAAAGCTTGTATGTTTCAATGAATAACAGTATCTTTGTTGCGGAAAATCTATGAAAATCCGAAATACAAACAAATAAATACATGATGTATAATTGAACGTATATGCCATATTGACAATGAGTTAGAGGATAGTATATTCTTGTTTGGCGCCCGTCAGACATGGAAAAGTACTTTTTTGCGTCAGAGCATACCCTATGTATTTATTTCTCCTTGTGAGTGCTGAGATTTCCGACTTCGATTTACAACAAGCTATCAATTATGGAATGTTGCCACCGCATTATTTGGCAAAGACACTCTTTTAGGATTCCGTGTACCTGCTTATACCAAGACAATGAAACGCAGATTGGTGCATGCTCCAAGATTCTATTATTTTGATATAGGTGTAGCCAATCATTTGTTGCATCGTAAGGAATTGGTGAGAGGCACGACTGAGTATGGTCATGCATTCGAACACCTTGTAATTCAAGAGTTAAGGGCTTGGCTCAGTTATAAGGAAAGTACGGAGCAGTTAAGTTATTGGAGGGCTTACACTGGTCAAGAGGTGGATGCCGTGATTGGTGATGCGAGAGTAGCAATAGAGATGAAATCCGTAGAAGAAGTATTGCCAAGACACCTTAAGGGCTTGAAGACCTTCGCCTCAGATTATCCTGAAAGCAAGTTGTTGATAGTTTCGTTAGATCCTATCAACAGAAAGACGGGAGATATTGAGTGTGTCTATATCCTCGATTTCTTCAAAAGACTCTGGAGCGAAGGTATATGATTTGCGGAAATACACAATATTTGCATTTCTAATGCTCAATACTCCTCGTTCAGCGCACTAAGAAATCTTTGGTGCGAAATTTTTGAGTTTTGAGCGTGCAGCAATAGTGTGCTGACATACAGCTGATTATATTGCTGTGAAAAGAATTGTGCAATGAATGACGGAGCAAAACAAGCATCATTGGGTGCAATAGAGCCACTTTTACACTCCAATAGTGCCACTTTTATCATGCAATAGCGCCACTTTTACACTCTAATAGTGGCACTATTGTAGTGTAAAAGTGGCGCTATTGTTAAGCTCGGGTGCTGTTTGCACAGCAAAACACCGTAAAAACAGCTTTTTGATTCTCTATAATCAATTTTTATTTTGTAACAGCTTTTTACTCTTTGTACGATATTTGCACGGCGGACGGCGGACGCCGTCCGAATTAGGGTGTAACCCGTTCGTATAATCTTTGTTAAAAGAACAGCTTTCCGCATACACCCTATGCATAATTTCACTAAATTCGTGATAGGTAAAACCTAAACCATACTTTATGTCATGCATTTCTACGTGAAGGACCATCTTGGCAGCAACCGTCTCGTGGTGGACGGCAACGGCAACATCGAGGAGGTAACCTTTATTATCCTTTCGGCGCACTGATGGGCGACCGATGTGGCGTGAGCCGAAACAAATACAAGTACATAGGCAAGGAGCTTGATACTATGTACGGATGGAATATGCAGGATCATGAAGCAAGATGGTATGATTCGGTCGTGGGTAGGTGGATGGCTACAGACCCTTTGCAGGAAAAAAAAGTTCTTGAAAATGTTAAAGAAAAGTTAGGTCTGGATAAAACAGAAACTTTACCTAAACAAAAAGGTAAATTCGGAAGCCCTTCAAGAGGAAATTCAAAAAAAGGTTATCGTCTTGCCCCCGCACATCCAAATGCAAAACCAGGTAGCGGAGAAGAATATCCACATATTAACTATTGGGATTTCACAAAAGGCAAACGAAATGCCGGAGGCGTTAGTGGTGCAGAACCTATAAAAAAATAAGATATGGAGGATTTTAAAATAGACTTATTTGAAAAAGAAACGGGTGATTTGTTTCCCTCGTTTCAGAAAATGAATAAGATAAACTGTAATATTTGCTTCAAATTTTTTCGAAAGAATATTAAAGTATATGATTTACAAAAATCTGTTTTTGATAATTTTCAATCAAATGGTTTATTTGTTGAGAAGTATAATGCCCTTGATAAGTACTTCTCATTATTAGACTTATTTGCTGACTTGAATTTATGTTGTGATATTATATGTATTAATTGGGATGAGTTTAAAACAATTGACGAATTCCGTACAATAGACTTTTCTAATTATTTTAGTGATATATGGTTTCCATATGCTGATAACATAATAGTATTTCCAAAAGATATGGCTATATTTGTTATGATTAGACATGATGGTGCAATCTATTATATTAAATGTGAATAAATATATAGGGTCCATGAAGATATGTTCATGAACCGTGATATAGTTCTCAAGTTGGGTGGTTAGGCGTTATCCAAAATCAGTTTGGGTTTGTTTTATAATAGTGTTGCGGAATTAAGGGTTTAAACATCCATTCCCATAATATTGAAAATCTTTATTTTTGCCCTATTCTGTAAACCTTTTTCATGTGAGCGTCAATAAATCCGCATGAGGCAACAAGCGGCAAAACCTTTGCTTCGTCATCTGCTGTGAGGTGTCCGACACGCTCGGCTTTCACCGCCACACTCTTTCTTGCTTTCATCGGGAAAAGCTGCGCACAATCCAAACGGCTGTCTTTCTTCAATACACCTTTGTAGTCGGCGGCTTTCAAAATGTACTGAAAGCGTTGCATAGCCGGAACGTTCTTGTAAAAATCCAAATCCGAATTTATCAGGCAAAGCCCTATGGCATCGCCCTTTGAGTTCTTGCCGACTATAACAAAAAACTTCAACCTGTCATCGTAGCCCTTGTTGAGTACCAAACCGTCGTTTCTATCCATGTCCTGATAAACAATATCGCCCACGTTGAGGTCAGTGCCCGACTTTATGCACCTGTCTTCCTGCATCTCGGCTTTGAGTGCCACCAATGCCCCTTTAACATCGTCAATCAACATGCCATTGACTCCTTGATAATCTGCACCTGGCGAATGTGGTTTACCATTGCGTCCGACGCACCGCCTGCACGTGCAATGTCAATGAGTGTAAGCATGTCTTTCTGTGGATCGTCTTTCATTCGCTCGCACACTGCATTGTAGGCATCATCGTGCGACAACTCCGAAAGCCGCTTTGAGTCAACACCACCGTATTTGGCTATCGTCTTGTCCAGTTCCTCTTTTTCCATATCGGCTATATAGTCCATGTCCGGTGCCGCCGTGGCATAAACCCTTTGGTTTTCGTCCACGCGAATAGAAGACGTAAAACCTTTGAGGTCTGCCGACTCGTCGCCGTTCTCTACCATCTTCACAACCTTGTAAGTGAGCGATGGAACGGGGCCTAACTGACGTGCCTTAAACGTGTCCTCGGCAATGGCCAAACCATAGGTAGCCAAATACTCACGTTGCGCAAAATACATGATTTTGAACAGCTTGATATAATCCACGCCTTCCTTGAAGTGCTGCAATATATACAGTACAACTGCTGCTATCTTGTTTATCTGCTCTGGTGATTTCATTTCGTTATAACGTATTGTTCCGCTGCAAAGATACTGCTTTTCGTACAAAAAAAATAATCAGTTACTTACTTATATGGTATTTTAACACAAAGTGTCATGGATGTAACTACCCCCGCCATGCCCTATCGCTGAGTAGTTACAAGAGCTTGCAATTAGATTAAATAATCTTAATACGGTCAAGAAATCGTGAGGTTTCCTTTGTAATATGTGTTGAAAACTGTAGCTTTACCGCCGATTTTGATAACATATATTATGGGAAAATTTGATTGTTTAAGAGGATGGCTTGCTGCGTTCCTTGTCGGCTGCATTGTGCTGACGGGATGCTCCGAGCAGAAAAAGAAGACGGAAAAGGCACCCGTGAAGGTGGAGACGCTTACCGTTGGCAGCAACGCCAACGGCGAGACCAACGACTATGTGGGCACCATTGAGGAAAAAACCGGTTCGACGCTCAGCTTCGAACTTGGCGGAAACATCACCTCCATCCGTGTGGACGAAGGCGATAAGGTAAGTCGTGGACAGACGCTTGCCACCATCAACCCCACTACGCTGAAGGAAGCGCATAAGAGTGCGCTTGCCACGCTCCATCAGGCGCAGGACGCTTACCGCCGTTTTCTTCCTCTTCACAAAGCCGGAACCATATCGGACATACGATGGGTGGAGATAGAAAGCAAGCTGGAGCAGGCGAAGGCTGCTGAAGGCATTGCCAGACAACAGCTCACCCACTCCACCATCACAGCCCCGTTCAGCGGAGTGATAGCCTCAAAGGAAGCCGACCTTGGCACGTATGTACTTCCAGGTCAACCGGTTCTGAAGCTGGCTGACGTCACCAACGTGAACGCCAAGATATCCGTGCCCGAGGCAGAGATTTCGCATCTCCACATCGGCGATAAGGTAAGGATAACGGTTGCCGCATTGGGCAACGCCGAGTTTATTGGCGCCATATCCGAGAAAGGCATCGACGCCAACCCCATATCACACACTTACGAAATAAAGGTGGGCATCGCCAACAGCCAAAGGCGTCTGCTCCCCGGTATGGTCTGCAACGCCAAGGTGCTCAACGGCGGGGATGCCTCGTCGCACATCACCGTCCCAGCCCAAAGCATCGAACTGGACGTCAACAACTCGCGCTTCGTGTGGACCGTCGTCAAGGGCAAGGCTCATCAGCAGCCCGTGGAGGCGGGAGGCTTCGAAGGCAATGACGTCGTCATACTCTCAGGTCTTAACGCCGGCGACGAGGTTATTGTGAACGGCAAGCAGAAGGTGTCTGAAGGCATGAAGGTGAACACACAAAAGAATGCGGAGAAATAAGGATATGGAGAAGACGGATAAGGAGAATACTGCTATGCGCGACCATATCAAGCGACGCATAACAAGAAAACCCAATAGGGTGATAAAGCGTTCGTTCATCGAGTCTGCCATGTGCAACCACAACATCGTGTTATTGCTCATGGGTATGCTCGTGTTTCTCGGCATTATGGGACTGGTTCTGATGCCGAAGCAGGAGATGCCGCAGTTCACGGTTCGTCAGGGAGCCTGCGTGGCTGTTTATCCCGGCGCCACTTCCGAAGAGGTGGAGCAGCGCGTGGCAAAGCCATTGGAGAACTTCATCTTCGGCTACAAGGAGGTGAACAAGAAGAAGACATACACGCAGAGCAAGGACGGCATGCTCATCGTCTTCCTCGAACTCAACGACAACGTGGAGGACAAGGACGCTTTCTGGAGCAAGTTCAAGCATGGGCTGCAGACCTTCAAGGCTTCGCTGCCGTCGGGCGTCATTGCCCTGCAAGCCGTGGACGACATAGCCGAGACCTCCGCCCTGCTCATAACGATGGAGAGCAAGCAGAAGACATATCGCGAGCTGAACACTTACATTGACAATCTGAAGGACAAGCTGCGCCACATTGACGCCATATCCAACCTGCGCACATACGGACTGCAGAACGAACAGATAAGCATCTATCTGGACCAGAACAAGCTGGCCAAGTATGGCACAGGTCCTTTTAAGATACTCAACCAGCTGGCTCTGCAGGGCTTCACCACGGTGAGCGGAAGCCTCGACGCGGGCAACCTCTGCCTGCCCATCCACGTGGACGACTCGTACAACAACGAGCGTGACGTGGCAGAACAGATAGTCTATTCTGATCCTAAGGGCAACATCGTCCGACTGAAGGATATTGCCCACATCACACGCGAATATCCAAAGCAGAACAAGTATATCGAGAGCAACGGCAACAAATGTGTGCTGCTCTCCATAGAGATGCGCCCCGGCAACGACATCGTGAAGATGGGAAAGGACGTACACAAGGCGCTGGACGAGTTTGAGCAGACCTTGCCGGACGACGTACGCATCACCACCATCACGGACCAGAGCAAGGTGGTGAGCGAGTCGGTGCTCAATTTCCTCCGCGAGCTTCTTACGTCGGTCATATCGGTCATCGTGGTCGTAATATTGCTGATGCCTCGCCGTGTGGCAGAGGTATCGGCTCTGAGCATCCCTATCACCATTTTCTCATCGGTGGGTCTGTTTTATCTTTTCGGGATGGAGCTGAACACCGTCACCCTGGCAGCCCTTATCGTTACGCTCGGCATGGTGGTGGACGACTCCGTGGTCATCATCGACAACTACATGGAGAAGCTCGGTCAGGGCATGTCGCGCTGGCATGCCGCCATAGCCGCTCCGAGAGAGTTCTTCATGTCCGTGCTTTCCGCCACGCTGAGCATCTCGCTGACCTTCTTCCCCTTCCTCATAACGATGCACGGCGACATGGGCGACTTCGTAAAGTCGTTTCCTTGGGCGATGTTCATCATTCTGAGCATCTCGCTCACCGTATCCATCCTGCTCACCCCTTACCTGCAATACAGAGTGATACACAAGGGCATCAACAGCCGTCCGAAACCTAACGCAAGGAAGAAGCCGCTCGACTATCTGCAGATGGGCTATACATGGCTGCTGACACGCTGCTTCGCTTATCCACGCATCACGCTCTTGACGGGCGGAGCATTGGTGGCAATAGGAGCCGTGCTGTTCGCCGGTCTGCCTCAGCGAATGATGCCTATAGCCGAACGCAACCAGTTTGCCGTGGAGTTTTATCTTCCTAACGGCACCACAGCCAACAAGACGGCACAAGTGGCAGACTCGATGGCGCACATCCTGCAGCGCGACCCGTTAGTAACCTCCGTGACAACGTTCATCGGACAAGGATCGCCACGCTTCCATACCACCTACGCACCGCAGATTGGCGGTCCTAACTTTGCGCAGTTCATTGTCAACACCACGGACAACGACGCCACAGACAAGGTGCTCAACAAATATGCTGACCGCTATTCTGACTACTTCCCCGACTGTCGTGTGCGCTTCAAGCAGATGGACTATAACTCTGCCACCTACCCCATCGAGATCAGGGTGAGCGCAGACAGCATCAGCGATCTGAAGAAGGCAGCCAAGCAGGTGAGCGCCTGCATGCGCGACATAGAGGGAATACATCTGGTCAGGACCAACTTTGAGGACCCGCTGCCAAGCATCCGCGTCACGCCTGACTATACGGAAGCCAACCGCCTGGGCGTGAACAAGACCATCCTTTCGGCTAATCTTGCCATTCACTTCGGCGACGGTCTGCCGATGTCGACGCTTTGGGAGGGCGACTATCCTGTAAAGATGGTTCTCAAATCGGAGAACGACAGTAGTCTGGCTAACGAATACATACCCGTGATGGGAGGAACGACGAGCGTGCCTCTTCGTCAATTGGCGAAGATAACGCCCTCATGGCATGACGGCAGCATCGTACGACGCAACGGCGTGCGCACCATATCCATCATCGGCGAACCGATGCGCGGATATAACGCTGACAAGCTGGCTGCCAAGCTTGGCAAAGAATTGTCCGAACGCCATCCGGACCTTAAGTGGGAAATGGGCGGCATGCCGGAGAAGGACGCCGAGACCTTGCCGCAGGTGATATCGGGAGTGATGATTGCGGTGCTCATCATCTTCTTCATCCTCCTCTTCCATTTCAAGCGCATCAGCCTGGCATTGGTGAATCTCTCCTCAATGTCGCTCTGCATCTTCGGTGCTGCCATCGGTCTGTGCATAACGGGCTATGACGTCAGCCTCACGTGTGTGCTTGGCGTGGTAAGCCTTATGGGCATCCTCGTGCGCAACGGCATCATCATGCTCGACTATGCCGAGGAGCTTCGCCGCGACAAGGGACTGTCCGTTCGCGACGCCGCCTTCCAAGCCGGCGAACGACGCATGCGCCCCATCTTCCTCACATCGGCAGCAGCCTCGGTGGGCGTACTGCCGATGATGCTTGAGAACAACACGCTATGGTCGCCGATGGGTGCCGTGATTTTCTTCGGTACGCTCATCTCAATGGTGCTCATAGCGACGGTTCTCCCCATTCTCTACTGGATTGTGTTTGACAAGCACGGAGAGTATAGCCTGAGGAAAGTTGAGAGTTGAGAGTTGATGGTTGATGGTTGAGAGTTTTCAGAGTTATGATAACTTTTCGGTCTTGAAGTATTTGGCTATTGGCTTCATGAACGGCGTGAGGAACACTTCGTGCGGCATGTTATGATAATCCATGCGGTGAAGGCATTGCGATACGTAGAGGCGGCGCTTGGCACGCGAAAGAGCCACATAGAACTTGCGGGCGTCCTCTGCCAGTTGGCGGGGATTGCCACGGCTGTAGAAGTTTGGGATGCGTCCGTCAATGGCGTCAAATACTATTACATTGTCAAACTCCAAGCCTTTCGCCTTATGGATGGTCGTGACGAAGATGGTTTCGCCAAGGCTGCCGCTTCCGCATAGGTCGGCTTCCTTCAGCGTGCTTATCTCCATCATGTGACTGCACAGCTGGGCATAGAGCGAAGGCTCAGCCTCTGCGTCAATCATGTCGGCAGAGAGATAAGCCACGATGTAACGCAGGGCATCCACCTCCAGCACGAATCCTTCCTTAACGGCATAGTCGTAGAAGCGCAGCATCTCCGTCACGAGGGCTGGCTTCTGCGTGTCTGCAACGTCCGTATCGTAAAGACGTGAGAGGGCGGAGAGATACGTGTCGCGATAGTTGCGGCGGAACGTCTCCACACGCTGCACCACTCGCTTGTCCGTAAGGAAGCGCTGCTGTTCATCCAACTTCGTCTTTGCCTTGCTGTAACAATGCTTCACCACGTTCTGCGTGGCGTTGACATCGTCGTCGGCAAGGTGAGAGTTGGTGCCTTCCAGCCCAAGCGCCGTAAGCAGATATTTCAGCTTGTGCTCTCTTAGTTCGGGATGGAGCAGACGCACGAGGCGCAGCGAGTCGAGATAAGCGGGATGGGAAGTCTGCAAGTCTGATTCGGGCAGGTATCGGCGGAGATTGAAATCGAGAATGTTATAGTCGTAGTCGGCGTTATGTCCGAGCAGCACGCAACCGTCAGCATATTCCATGAACTGTCTGAGAGCATCGGCGTGCGAGAGCAGCGTGTGATGCTTGCGCTCCTCGATGATAGGATTAGGGATGTCGCCGAGCATCAACGGAATGGTACGGTCAGTCTCAATGTATACGGTGAAAACCGAACCTTCCACCACCTCGCCGCCACGCATCTTCACGGCGGCTATCTGAAGGATGTCGTCCTCAAAGACGTTCAGTCCGGTTGTCTCCGTATCGAACACCACGATGGTGTCCTCTTCGTAATGACGGACAAAGCGGCTGAGATAAGTGGTGGTGCCGTCATAGCGCAGGAGGTCGGAGGGAAGGATGGCACGATCGAACAATGCCCTTACGAAGCCGCGGGCGGTGGCATTGCCTTCGTACACTCGCAGTCCCTTCACAAGGCGCGACCACGACATAAAGCTGAACTCATTGTTGAGCACGCCAAGATGGGCAAGCAGGAGCTTCACCTCCGGCGTGGAGAAAACGTCCGTGCCCGACACCTTGAAATGACCGATGCCGCAACGATGGAGCTCTTGGCTGAGCACCTCTGCGTCGCTGTTGGCATTTACCACAATGGCTGTTGTCGACTCAGGGAAGTTGGTGCTGAGCATGGAAGCGAACTGCACGCAGTCGCGAACCTCCTGGTCGAAGTTGTCCGAATAGATAATCTTGAGTTCGTTTCCTGTCAACGTCAGATTATGGTTTCCGCCCACTTCCGGCAGCAAGGCAGGGTCGATGTTCATCACCTCCGCCGCATACGTATTGAAGATGTCGAGGAGATAACCTGGCGAACGATGGTTGACCGAAAGATGATGGAGCTGGCACGCAGGGCGCTCCTTGATGGCAGAGAGCGTGTCCATCTTGGCTCCCATGAAGGAGAAGATGGCTTGCTGTTCGTCGCCGAGGAACATAACGGTGTGGAAAGGACGTGAGGTGAGCAGCTTAATGAGAGCCATCTGAAGTGGATTGAGGTCCTGCACCTCGTCCACCTGAATCCAAGGATAACGCTTGTACGTCTTGCTCTCCGCATCAGCCACAAGCGTGTCGTAGGTAAGGAGAAGCAGGTCCTGGAAGTCGAGCAGACGGTTCTGTTTCTTATATCTGCGATATTGCTGCGCAAGCGTCATCTTGCGGAGCATACTCATGATGCTCTGGCGCTCACCATAGTCGGTGGTGTCAGACTGAAGCATGTCGCGATAAGTGTCGGGATGGTCATAGATGTCCGTCATAGCCTCAGCGTCAAACGGACGCTTCGTCACCTCGCAGATGCGTCGAAGGGCAGCCATATCGCTCGGACTGATACATTCCGGATGAACACGCAGGTCCTTCGGATAGTTGTGGCGTATCTGATGCATCATACTCTCAAGGTGGAACACGTCGCTGTATTCGCGGCGCTTGGCATAGTTGGAGAGCACGACATACTCGTCCTCACCAGCGAAACGCGCAAGGATGGATATGCCATCGTCCTCGTCAATGACACTCGACTCAGCAGGTATGACGCCGTTGGAGAAGAGAAACTTGGAGCAGAAACGATGGACGTTTCCCACGAATACATTCTCAACACCGTCGTCCGTGATGTTGCCAGCGATGCGCTCCATCATACCACGGGCGGCACGATTGGTGAACGTCAGGCACAACATGTCCTCATAAGCCACGCCCTCCTTCTCATGGGCATGACGTATGCGTTCTGTAAGAATGTGTGTCTTGCCGCATCCCGGAGGTGCCAACACAAGATGAAAACCGCCGCATGCCGCTATCACTTCAGCCTGACATGGGTCTGGAACAAACGATTGTTGCATATTATATACTGGTGAATAATGATGCAAAAGTAAAGAAAATAATGTTGACGCACCTTAATTTCAACGACTTTCTTACGCTACATTCCAAAATATACGTAACTTTGCAGCTTGTGAACAATCTGAATATAAAAAGAATATGACAAGATTTTTTCTGAAACACAGAGGACTGGCAATGGGCATAGCCACACTTGCCATGTGTTTATGTTACGCTACAGACGTAAATTCAGCACCCAACACCACCCCCAACAAGCCGACAACCGCAGCTACGGCAGCCGACACTACAGCCGCTGCAGACAAGGCTAAGGACGCAAAATTAGCGGCTGCTGCCGACTCTGCAGGCATCACGGAGGCTGCCACCGACACCATCTCATCCCTTGATGCTGAAGAGATAACGCCGGAAGAGAGCGGTGGTTTCCACAGAGTGCTGAAGCAGAAGTTCGTCGAAGGTGGAGCTTCGTTTATGTCGTTCGTAGCCATAGCCCTTGTTCTCGGCTTGGCTTTCTGCATTGAGCGCATCATATATCTCAGCCTTTCGGAGATTGACGCAAAGAAATTCATGAAGGAGATAGACGCGAAGATTGAGGCTGGCGACATCGAAGGAGCCAAGACACAATGCCGCGAGACCCGCGGACCGGTGGCGTCAATATGCTATCAGGGACTTCTCCGCATCGACACCAGCATCGAAGACATCGAGCGATCGGTGGCTGCGTACGGCACCGTGCAGGCTGCCAACCTTGAGAAAGGATGCTCATGGATTACACTGTTCATTGCCATGGCACCGTCACTCGGATTCCTTGGCACTGTCATCGGTATGGTTATGGCGTTCGAACAGATTCAGCTGGCTGGCGACATCAACCCTACCATTGTGGCTGCGGGTATGAAGGTGGCGCTTATCACCACCATCTTCGGTATAATCGTGGCGCTCATCCTGCAACTCTTCTACAACTACATCCTCTCAAAGGTGGACCATCTGACATCACAGATGGAGGAAAGCGCCATCACCCTGCTCGACTCCATTCTGAAGTATAAGAAGTAAGACGCGCATAGAATCCGCTCAACATCATTCAAATTCACATTTATGAAGAAGATTTCAGACTGGCGGCTTTTGACCACAGAACAGATATCGAGCCGCATATTCTATGTCATAGTGGCTCTTTCGGCGGTTCTCTTCATCCTCTTCTGGCTCATCGGTTACGATATGCCTTATGAGGAAGACCCCGAATATAACGCGCCGCTGCTTACCGGCGTGCTCGTCAGCTTCATGATTGTCCTCACCATCGCCGCCGTCGCGCTCATGACATGGGGACTGATAAGGAGCGTGCGAAAGAACAGCGACGCCAACCGCGTTGTCAACAACGTTCCGGCTCGCCGCATATCCTTATGCGTGGCAGGAGGCTTCGCAGCCGTAATGCTCCTCTGCTTCCTCCTCAGCGACACCACTCCGCTGACCATTAACGGCGAGCGCTATGCCGACACATTCTGGCTTCGCACAGCAGGAATGTTTGTCGGAGCCTCGTTGGTGATGATGGTTGCAGCGGCAGCAGCCGTTGTCTTCGGAGCCACACGCTACATCAGGAAAAAGTAAGAACAAAACCAAGAGACGATGCTCATTAAACGCAGAAAACATACAGTACCATCACTCAATACCACGTCAACAGCCGACATATCGTTCATGCTGCTGACCTTCTTCCTCGTCACGTCCTCTATGGACATCGACCGCGGACTGGTAAGACAACTGCCGCCCGCTGACAATGACGAAGAGGACCAGTCGGACGCTATGGAGGTGAGTCGTGAGAACACACTGTCGTTCAAGATTGGTGCGGACAACACCATCACGATGAACGACAAGACCGTAGAGGTGAAGGGACTGCGTGAGAAGATAGCACGCTTCATAACGCCACGTGCGTCAGACCACATTATATATATAGATGCCAATCCCAAAGCCGGATACAACACGTACTTCCAGCTGGAGGACGAAATTGTAGCGGCATACAATAAGGTGCGCAACGATTTGGCTCAGAAAATGTATCATCACGCCTACGCCTCTTGCACCGAAGAAGAAAAGAAGAGCGTGCGAGAGAAATGTCCGCAGCACATAGCCGAGACTTACGAAACCGACGACGCACAGGCTAACGCATCAAAGGAAGGAGGCGAGATATGAGACAATCATTCGGTAGAGGCGAGCGCGGCGTACCGCAACTCAACACTTCGTCGCTCCCTGACCTCATCTTCACCATCCTCTTCTTCTTCATCGTAGTGACACACATGCGCAAGGTGACGCTGAAGGTGCATTACACCGTGCCGCAGGGAACCGAACTAACACGCCTCACAAAGAAGTCGGCAGTGTCTTACGTCTATATCGGAACCCTCAGCCAGCAGTCGGACAGCACGCAGAGAATACAGCTTAACGACAAGCTGGCATCGCCCTCCGACATAGCCGGATATATGACAGACGAGCGCAATCGGATGTCGGCAGAAGATCGCGAGCACATGATGGTGTCCATAAAGGCTGACCGCCAAACGCCCATGTCGCTAATCACAAGCGTAAAGCAGGCGCTACGCAAGGCTGATATCAGGAGGATTAGCTATTCGGCAGAACAGAAGAAAGAGTAGAAAATGGAAGAAATAAAGAACAATTTTGTATAAAAAAGCATACAAGAGAATAACAGATTGTAACTTTTCAACTAAATATCGTTGCTATTTCTGACAATTTTTATACCTTTGCAGCATAAATATAATCTATAGCAAATGGCACATCACAATTTAGATTTACTCGACAAGAAAATCCTCCGTCTTATCGCAGAAGACGCCCGTATACCATTCCTTGAAGTAGCACGCTCATGCAATGTCAGCGGAGCCGCTATACATCAGCGCATACAGAAGCTCACCAATCTCGGCATTCTGAAGGGATCGCGATTCATTATCGATCCGGAGAAAGTGGGATACGAGACCTGCGCATACATCGGACTCTATCTGCAAAACCCCGCCAAGTTCGATGACGTGGTGGACGAACTGCGTAAGATTCCTGAGGTAGTGGAATGCCACTACACGACGGGAGGCTTCGATATGTTCATCAAGATTTACGCTCGAAACAACCATCATCTGCTTAACGTCATCCACGACAAGCTGCAGCCCCTCGGACTGTCACGCTCTGAGACGGTCATCTCGTTCAATGCAGCCATCAACCGTCAGGTTCCCATCGACGATATTCCATTAGACGACGATGATGATGACGATGAACCAGAAACAGTTGAATAAATAAACATAATGTCCAGTTCAATGTTCCGACTTTCAATATCAAGCGAACATAGAGCTGGACATTTTTCCATACCTAATAACCCTATAACTACTACCCACATACTATAATTATGCTGATATTCCTTTATAACCTATTGACGGCATACCTCATCCCCGGAATGATGCTTGCATTCGGAATATGCCTTTTCTTCCTTACCATTCCCGATAAGGAAGGGCTCAAGAACTATGTGTTTGCACGAAAGGTTATGGGGGCTACATTCCTTGTCTACTGTGGAGCACTCATCTGCGAGACCTTTTCGCAGCAGTCGCTTGTTGGCGACTTACTCAACAGTATGATAGTCATAGCCATCGGCATCACACAAGCTTTCCTCTTCACCTATTCGCTCATTGCGCTGCTCGACATCAGCTTCTTCACCAAGCGTGCTGCCTTTAACGAAACCATGGTGGTAGCTGCCAGCATTGCTGTGGCATTCGTGCTGTTTGCCGTTTGTCCGCAAGACAGCCGGCAGTATGTATTCTATGTCTTTTCGCTTTTCTACATGTTGCTAATGGCACGCTACGTGGCTCTGTTCCGTCGCTACTATAAGCACTATCGTCAACTCGTGGACAACTATTTCTCCGACGACGAGCACCAGCGACTGCATTGGGTGCCCGTGGCTTTCTACAGCGCATTCGGTGTGGGCATCATCGCCCTGCTGTTCGCATGGATGATAACTCCGCTTACGCAACTGCTGTTTATGCTTACGGCCATGACCTATTACTCTGTGTTCGCCGTAAGGTTCATGAACTACGTGTACATCTTCCCGAAAATCAAGGAACCTTTGGAAGACACAATATGTGAGGATACCGATACGGAAGTTCTACCGACTGACACATCTGATGACAGCGCAGCCTCAGAAGACGATCGCATGCTGATGGAAGAGATAGAACGGTTGGTGCGGGAGAAGGCTCTGTATAAGACGCAAGACCTTTCCATTGCCAATGTCGCAACCTTATGCGGCAAGAGCCATCGCGTCATTTCCACAGCCATCAATCATTGTCGTGGCATCAACTTCAAGACATACATCAACGAGTATCGTGTGGCAGAGGCTGCAAGACTCATCGAGGAGGGATGGCTCAAGCAGCACACGCTCGACGCACTCGCCTCAGAGACGGGATTTGCAGGCAGAGTGAACCTCTATCGTGCCTTCAAGCGCAAGACGGGCGTGTCGCCAACCGACTGGGAGACGAAGGACATACAATGATTACGTAACACTATAATATAATACACAACTAAATGAAAATACTGCATACAAGCGATTGGCATCTTGGCCATACGCTTTACAATTATGACCGAACGGAGGAACAGATGGCTATGCTTCTTCAGATGGTCGATATAGTGAAAGAGGAGAAGCCCGATGTGTTCCTGCTTTGCGGCGATGTCTATCACACACCACAGCCGTCTGCATCTGTTCAGACTATGTTTACGAATGCCTTGGTGGAGATACATGACGCCAACCCTGATATGACCATTGTCATAACTGCGGGCAATCATGACAGCGGCACGAAGCATGACATATTCAGAACGCCTTGGAAAGCGTTGAAAGTGTATACCATCGGTAGCGTTGACGCTAATAACAAGGAGGATTTGATTATAGAAATTCCAGGACAAGGCTATGTCATTGCCGTTCCTTATGTCAACGAAAGGAATATGCCTGACGGTTTCTTTCAGAACTTGCTTGACATCGTGGCAGAACGAAACAAAGCCAACCTACCCGTACTTATGACCGCTCACACCACCGTTAGCGGCTGTGATTTTACGGGTCATGAGAATGCTTCAGAATACGTTGTAGGCGGTATCGATTCGCACAGTTTGGAGGATATGGGCACGGGCTACGACTATCTTGCATTGGGACATATCCATCATGCCCAGTTTGTTCGTGGAGGAAATCATCGTGTAAGATATTCGGGAACGCCTATTCCTGTGAGTTTCGAAGAAAACTATCAGCATTCCATATCTATTGTTGAACTAAACAAGCATGGTGAAGAACCTGTCGTGAAGGAGATAGAAATACAGACTCATCGTCCATTGGTCACGTTGCCTAAAGATGGCGTTGCTACATGGGAAGACGCAAAGCACATGCTCGAAGGTTTCCCTAACGACATTGAGGCGTATATACGTCTGAATGTTGAGGTTGACAATTTCCTTCCCGTAGAAGCCAATGCCGAGGCTTTGCTTCTTACTGAAGGCAAGAAGTGCAGATTCTGTGTCATCAACACTCATCGCCTGAAGAAAGACCGCAGAGAAGCAAAGGTGATGTCTGTGCAGGAGTTCAAGACGGAAAAACCGATAGACATCGCAGAGAGATATGCCGAAGACATCGGCGTAGAGTTTGACGATGACATGAAGGAACTATTCAATGAGACTCTTGCATTACTGAAAGAGGAAGAAAGAAAGTAAAAACGCTTTAAGATGTTGCTATGAAATTTCAGAAACTTACCATCCACAATATAGCGTCTATCGAAGATGCGGTTATCGACTTCGAGGCAGAGCCATTGGTCAGCAGCGAGGTATTCCTGATAACGGGTAAGACGGGCGCAGGAAAGTCCACCATCCTCGATGCCATCTGCCTGGCTCTTTATGCTGAAACTCCCCGTTTAGACGGCACGAAGATGCAAGGAACCACTATTGATGCTAAAAGGGAGGTGAAGATTGACGACCCTCGCCAACTTATGCGCAGAAATACATCCGAGGCTCATGTACGACTGACGTTCTTGGGCAGCAACGGTGTGAGCTACGAGGCTACATGGGCTGTGGCTCGTGCGTATAAGAAGATAACCGGCTCAATACAGAACAAGGTTTGGGAACTGAAGAATCTTGATTCGGGAACCACTCTGACTAAGGATGCTGAAATAAGAAGCGAGCTGAAGGTTGCCGTAGGTCTCGACTTCAGCCAGTTCTGTCGTACCACGATGTTGGCTCAAGGCGAGTTCACCCGTTTCCTCAACAGCAAGGATGACGAGAAAGCCGAAATCCTTGAGAAGATTACCGGTGTGGATGTCTACTCAAAAATTGGTGCTAAGATATACGAACAGACCGAACTAAGAAAGCAGGAGTGGACCGAAGCCAAGCTTATCGTGGACAGCATGCACACTCTGTCCGACGAGGAGATAGAGAAGCGGTCCTGCCGTATGGCTGAGCTTGAACGTCAGCAGAAAGAATTAAGAGAGGCACAAAAGAAGGATAAAGACAAGCAGGACTGGATAGACACAGACAAGCGTTTGTCCAAAGAGGTGACTGATGCCACCGAACGACTGCGCGAAGCCGTTGCCGTAGTTGAGGGCGAAGCTTTCAAGCAGAAGGAAACGCTGGTCAATGAGTGGAATTCCACTATTGATGTCCGCGCATGGATGACGGGGACGGTTGATGCTTCGAAGATTATTAATAAAAAGGAAAAAGAACTTGAAGGCTTGGCTGCCGAATATGCTGTCATTCTTGGCGGACGAATGTTTGCCGAACAGGAGATAGCCAACTTGTCTGACGAGATTAAAGCCATTGATGTGATTCTCGACAAAGAGAAGGACAAGGCTTCGGTGTATGAGAATGCGCAGACCATAGTGAGTCTACTGGAAAGCATAAGCGAGGGACGTAAAGCCATCGTGAAGAGCACAAAGAATATAGACAGCCAAAACCTTACACTCAACGACGAACTGTTGCCCGCTTTAAAGACCATAGAGGATAAGGTGCGACTGGCAAACGAAGCGTTAGTCTTGGCAGAAAAGGACGTAACGAAGCAGGAGGAGGATATCGCAGCGATTAAGCTTTCCGACTTGCGATCAGAGTGCGAAGCTGCCAAGGAACTCTTGAGGAACATAAAGACTGCCAAAGAGCGTATCGAAACATTGGCTGAGAGCAAGAAGCAAAGAGAAGAACTGCGCAATAATCTCGTTGAACAGCTGGCTTCCATCGACGCCAAGAATATCAAGCTGGCAGCCATGGACGCTCCCATCCATGACGCCGAACTGAAGATGAATGTCTGCAAGGAGAATCTCGACAAGCAGAAAGACACCATAGACAAGTTCGCGTCGTCTTTACGTCAGAAACTTCATGTGGGCGACATCTGTCCTGTCTGCCGTCAGCAGATCAATTCGGAACTGCCCCACGAAGAAACGCTCTCTGCTCTTGTCGCCACCTTGCAGGAATCATACGATGAAGCAGAAAAGAACTACAGACGATTGCAGGAAGACAAGAACAAGATAGAGGCTGAAATAAAGACTGAGACAAAGGCTTACGAACGAGGCGTAAAAGCGTTCGACAAGGACCAGACTGTTGCTAATGCCGAAGCGAAAGCTGCGGAGGCTTGCAGGGCTTGTGGCTTGGATAAGCTTGACGATGCAGCCCGGTCCAATCTTGACGCATTGGAAGCTTCAACCACCATTCGCAAGAACAACCTTGACGGTAAGATAAAAGACGGGGAACAGAAGGAAAACACGTTGAAGAAGCTTCGCAAGGATTTGGACGCAAAGCGAAAGAGCTTACAATCATTGACTGAAGACATGAAGAAAGCTGAAAAGGCTGTCAGCGATTGTAAAGCTAAGATAGATACGGCGAAGACTCTGATAAGCACACGTAAAGCGGAAACCGAAACCGCCGCACAAAGAGTCGGCGAACTTGTAGTTGGTGTGTGGGATATTGACTGGAACGAAAACCAGAAAGCCTTTGGCGATGCCCTTAACATGGCTGCCCAGACATACAAGGCTAACGGCCAGAAACTACAGTCGCTCCGCACAAGACTCGACAATGCAAAGACATACATTAATAATGTTACCAACGTCACGCAGTCAATCACGCGGGTTATGCCTGCTTGGAAGATGACAGAGGCAGCGGTTGCGTCAAAGGTGGACAACCTTCTCGACAAAGCCAACCGTACAAGCAATTCGCTTACAGCTGTTCTCACGACGCTAAACTCTGCCAAAGAGAGTTACAACGCCAACAAGACGAAGCTCGATGCGTTTCTTGCAAGCAACGAATGCCTGTCGGCTGAACGTCTGTCCGAACTCGACGCATATAAGTCAAGCGACATTATAGGTGTAAACAAAGAGATTGTAGGGTTCAGAAATGATATCGTTGCAAAGAGAACCTTACTTGACAACGCCACCAAACAGCAAACCGACCATCAACAGAAGAAGCCTGAATTGCAGGAGGACGACACGCTTGAAAACATCGTCGAACGCATCGACGGCTACGAGAAAGCTCTTGGCGAGATTGGCGAGGAGACCGGATCCATCAAGCAAGAACTTAAGACCGACGCCGAGAACAAGCATAAGTTGGGCAACCTTGTGAAGGAAGCCGAAGAGAAGCAGGCAGTCTATCATAAGTGGTCGCGTCTGAACCAGCTGATTGGCAATTCCTCGGGTAGCACCTTCCGTAAGATTGCCCAGAGTTACGTCCTCTCGAGCCTCATCCATTCTGCCAACAGCTATATGCGCACGCTGACAGACCGTTACACGCTGAAGGTCACGCCAGGCACATTCGTCATCTCCCTTGAGGACGCCTATCAGGGATTTGTCTCGCGTGCAGCCAGCACCATCTCCGGCGGCGAGAGTTTCCTCGTATCGCTGTCATTGGCTCTTGCGTTGAGCGACATCGGTCAGCAATGGCAGGTGGACACGCTGTTCATCGACGAGGGCTTCGGCACTCTTAGCGGCGAGCCTCTCCAGAAAGCCGTAGAGACCCTCCGCTCCCTCCACTCCAAGTCGGGCAGACACGTCGGCATCATATCGCACGTGGAGGAACTGCAGGAACGCATCGCCGTTCAGATTCAGGTGAATCAAGAAGGAAACAATTCATGCAGCAAAATCAAGATTGTTCCATGACAAGCAAATCTCTCGTAAGAGAATAACAGAACTGAATAAACAAACATCGGTCAAGCAAAGAGCTGTCATTCATTGGTTAGCCTTGCTTGACCGTTTTTTTATCACTCCACTCTCCACTCCGTGATGTTTCGTTCATCTTTTATATCAAACCCTATCCCTACTTTAATAATCTTCTTGTCGCTCATGGCAAAAGCGTCAGCATAATGGTTTGCGTTTATCTGGGCAAGAGCCTCATCGGCTGTCTTGCCGAATTTCAATTCCATGATGTAGATGTGGTCCTCAGTCTCCATTGTTATGTCGGTACGACCCTTAGCAGTTCGCTGCTCCACAAGGATGCGATAATCTGTAAGAAGGGCGAATATGATGTAGAGCATCTGCTGATAATGTCCCTCGTATTTGGTGTTCTCGCAATATGGAACAGTAGCAAGGAAGGTCTGAAGCATATTTAATGCTCCGTCAATATCTCCCTTCTTTATCAGAACAGACATTTGGGCTATGGCAACCTTTCCCTTCTGCGAACTTCGCAACAGATAGTTGGGCAGCAGACTCTTAAACAACCCTATGCGTATTTCCTTGTTAGGAATACCCAATTCATAGAGATTGGTTGCTTTGTCATAGTCCTTGATAGTAATATATCCACTCTGATAAAGCAGAGGTACTATCGATTCCATCGTTTCTGTGGGAGCGTCAAAGTCGGAAACGTCAGCCATCTCTCTTTCGCCTATCTCTATTGGCGTAGTGCCAAACTTGCGCATCATCTCTATAAGGAACGTCGGGGTGCCCGAGCCAAACCAATAAGCCCCGATTTTCTCTTTTGAGAAACAATTCAGCAGACTGTAAGGATTGAATATGTCAGGCGACGGCCATGTGAAATGATAACCGTCGTAGTTGTATTTCAGCGTTTCTATTGTTTTCTCACGAGTCAACTCCAATTTGTCTGCAAGACGGTCAATGTCTGCTGACATCTCGCTGAACAACTCTTCTTCTGTAATTCCACAAATTCCGGCATATTCCTCATCCATGCTTATATTGTTGATGTTGTTCAGTTCGCTGAAGATACTGAGTTGCGAGAATTTTGTGATACCCGTCAGGAACACGAAGCGCAACATCGGCTCACACTGCTTCAACGGGCTGTAGAAGTTGCGCATAAGATATCGCAAGCTTTCAAGCCGCTCGTCCTGATGAACCACATCAAGCAACGGAGCGTCATACTCGTCAATAAGCACAACCACTTGCTTGCCGGTCTTCTTATAGACGGAAGAGATGAGATTTGCAAGGCGCACATTGGCATCCACAGCGTCACACTCGATGCCAAACCTGCGTTCGTTTTCCTTAAGTAAATAGTCGAGATATCTGTTCAGCTGGTCTTCTTCCTGATGCTTGCCACCCGAAAGGTCGAAATGAAGCACGGGATATTCCGTCCACTCCTTTTCCAACTTTTCCATTGCCAACCCCTTGAAGAGTTCCTTGCGACCCTCAAAATAGCTCTGCAATGTAGAGACAAGAAGCGACTTGCCGAATCTGCGTGGACGACTCAAGAAGAAGAATTTGCCATCAGAATTCGCCATACGATATATATAGGCAGTCTTGTCTATATAAAGATTATCATTCGTGCGGATTTCCGAGAATGTCTGTATGCCTAAAGGATATAGTTTTCTTGCCATACTCATGGGTTGTTTTCTATTACGATGCGAATATACAAAAAATAACTGACAAATCATCAAAGTGCATACAAATATCGTTACGGGCGCTATTGCTAGCTATCATCATACGAAACGAGCCTTCCGCTAAACAGGAATTTATGAGCGAGAGCCGGTTAGGCAGGGCTTTGACAAAAACCTTTCTCCACATGCCGCTTATGGGCGCAAATCCTATCGGATTTAAATAAAAGGCTTTACATTAGGTCTTACGAGAACCATGTTCTCGACAACCTAACGTAAAGCCTTTTATTTGTGCACAGCATGCGCCCATAATCGGAAAAACATATAAAAACACAAGGATATCGGGCGACATATGGCCCGAATTATGAATTATGAGTTTGAATTATAGCAGACAAGGCAAACATAGGAGGCTATGGCGTCTCGCCGTAGCCACGCAGCCTACCATTGCAGAAAACTGGTACAAAGTTACGTATTACAGATGCGTCAGTATCCCTTCGGGGAACTATATGGGTGGAGGTTCGCACGTACCCACAGCTGCGCTGCTTCGCAGCTTGCAGTGGGTTTCATGATATAGGTCCCGCTCCGCGGAATCCGCAGCTCATACGATTAGCCTTTTCCTCAATTTGTTTAGTTCACACATCCTCTTGTAACCTTGTGTTTTTCTTCGTTTTTTCCGCTTGTGCTTTTCGAGAGAGGCGAAAGCCTCTCATTCATTTATGGCATATATGGGCGTGAGAACTTGTTCTCATAAGACCATATATACCATAAAGGAATTGCCGAAGGCTCGAAAAGCATAAGCGGACTGTGGACAAAGGTTTTTGCCAAAGCACTGCCTAACATAGCAGACTAACAGAAAAACTGCAATTTACAAGCAAGAGGCGCGTCTCCTAACACGGAGCCGCGCCTCTTTGGTTATTAAGGAATGATATTCCTCTGGCAATCTTATTACCTTTAAAGGTAGAATACCTTTGTAAAACTTTAAAAACCGATCTACTACTAACCTAAACCTAATATCCTAAAACCTAAAATCCTTATTATTTCATTACAGAGAAAAGAATGTATCGTTCTTTTTACGCTTGCAAAATTACGCCAAATACCTTGTATATTTTGACACAATTATAGCAGATATTATGCGTAAATTCACATATCACCGAATAGTTGGTTACAAAAGGCATTTTTTTGTAATCAACAGGTGGTTGGTTCCTAATTCAAAATTCTTAATTCTTAATTCCTAATTCGGACGCCTTGCCGTCCGACACAATATTTGCATTTCTGATGCTCAATACTAT
>OLRA01000482.1_pt1 | contig 54812 bp, 38 predicted proteins | sample 1673011 | NCBI WGS metagenome assembly OLRA01 (sample SAMEA3136746, study PRJEB25190) | human gut metagenome | reverse complement strand
CGCCTCCCTCTAGTGCCGAGGGCGGCAAGTCCTCACGGAGGCAACCTTGTTGCTGAGCCATTTACACGGTCAATAAGCTTCACACTGTTGCCTGCAGTCGGAAGCCTACGGAGGTGAGCAGGAGTGCCTACTGAAATTTGTCCGGCAGAAGGCGGGTTCCCACGGACAAGTCACACTGCCTTGGCAACCTTGTTGCTGAGCCATTTACACGGTCAATAAGTTTCACGCCATGCCTGCTGTCGGAATCCTACAGAGGTGAGCAGAAGCGCCTACCGAAATCTGTCCGGCAGAAGGCGGGTTCCCACGGACAAGTCACACTGCCTTGGCAACCTTGTTGCTGAGCCATTTACACGGTCAATAAGTTTCACGCCATGCCTGCTGTCGGAATCCTACAGAGGTGAGCAGAAGCGCCTACCGAAATCTGTCCGGCAGAAGGTGGGATTCCACGGACAAGTAACTCAAAATCAATAACTTGTCCGGAGAAAGGCGGGTTTCCACGGACAAACTGCACAGCTGAGGACAACAAAAATCAGGAAAAGCGGTTTGTCGCATTGTACGGAATCTATCAGAGGATAATGGAAGAGCAGAGAAAGATATGCGGGGAATGTCAGGTGACTAAGAGAAGAAAAAGAGAAGAAGAAAACACAATAGAGGACAAGAGAAGATGAAGAGATGGAGATAGAAGAGATAGAGATGGAAGAGATAGAGATGGAGAGATGAGAAAGAGAAGATGAGATGGAGTAAAAGAAGATAGAAAGAGAGAAGACAGAAAGAAGAAAGAGAAGAGACGCCGAGAGCAGCGAAGCGATGCGGAGAACACCAAGAGGCTCTGAAATCAGAAAAGAGAAAAAAGAGAAGAGGCGCAGAGAGCAGCGAAGGATGCGGAGAGCGCCAAGAGGCTCAAAGAACAGAGAAGAAGAGAAGATAGAAAAAGAGAAGTGACTCAAAGAACAGCGAAAAAGGTCATGGAATATCGAAGAAACTCAGAAGAAGTCGGAGGAAAGTTGAGAAACTTGAAATAACTTTGTTATCTTTGAATGCCGGACGAAAAAGCCAAGCAAGGAAGCTGGGCATATACGCCATGTAAGCATGAAAAAATAAGTTGGTAAAGATTTGTGAAGGATTTTCGAGGATAGATTTCTTTTCGAAGATGGAGTGTACTGGACGTACACGACTGATGAGAAAAGGAATATAGACCGAAAAGACGAGCAAAGATTACCAAGTTATTTTTTAAGGATTACTAGACAAGGGAGCCGGACGAAAAGCAAGGTAACTACTTACAATGACAGACAACAAGAAGGAAGTGGAGCGTGCGGAGCTTCACAGGACCATCTGGGCAATAGCCGATGAGATGAGAGGGTCCGTGGACGGATGGGATTTCAAGTCCTACATCCTGGGAATGCTCTTTTACAGATACATAAGCGAGAACATCACCACGTACATCAACCGCGGCGAATGGGAGACCGGGAACAAGGACTTCAACTATGCGGATCTGGAAGATAGCGTGGCAGAGGGCATCAGAGATGAGATGGTGAGCGTGAAGGGATTTTTCATCCTGCCGTCACAGCTTTTCGAAAACGTATGCAAAGTCTGTGACACAGACGACAATCTGAACACGACACTCGAGAGCATTTTCAAGGCCATCGAAAGTTCAGCCAAAGGCACCGCAAGCGAGGACGATTTCAAGGGACTGTTCGCCGACCTCGACGTGAATTCCAACAAGCTGGGCGCGACCGTCATCAAGAGGAACGAGAAACTCGTCAAGCTCCTGAGAGGAATCGCGTCAATGAAATTGGGTGATTATCAGGACAATACCATCGACGCTTTCGGTGACGCCTATGAATACCTGATGGGCATGTACGCATCCAATGCCGGCAAGTCAGGCGGAGAGTACTATACCCCGCAGGAAGTAAGCGAACTCCTTACCAGACTGGCGACAGTCGGCAAGACGGAGGTCAATAAAGTTTACGACCCGGCATGCGGTTCAGGCTCATTGCTGCTGAAGGCCGCGAAGATATTGGGAAAGGACAATGTCCGCCAAGGCTTCTTCGGCCAGGAAATCAATCTCACGACATATAACCTGTGCAGAATCAACATGTTCCTGCACGACATCGACTATGACAAGTTCGACATAGCATGCGAAGACACGCTGCTTTCGCCTCAGCATTGGGATGACGAGCCGTTCGAGGTGATAGTTTCGAATCCGCCGTACTCCACCAAGTGGAAGGGCGACGACGACATCACATTGATCAATGACCCGAGGTTCGCGCCGGCAGGCGTGCTTGCGCCGAAATCGAAGGCGGACCTGGCGTTCATCATGCATTCACTGGCGTGGCTGGCGAGCAACGGAACTGCGGCAATCGTTTGTTTCCCGGGCGTGATGTACAGAGGCGGCTCGGAGAAGAAAATCAGGCAGTATCTCATTGACAACAACTATGTTGACTGCATTATACAGCTGCCGGACAATCTGTTTTTCGGCACCAGCATCGCGACTTGCATCATGGTACTGAAGAGGGCCAAGAAAGACAACGGCACACTGTTCATCGACGCCTCCAAGGAATGTGTCAAGGTCACGAACAGCAACAAGCTCACCGACGAGAATATCCGGCACATACTGGAGATTTTCACGGAGAGAAAGGATGTGCAGTATGTCAGCAGGCTGGTGGCCAATGACGAGATCGCGAAGAGTGACTACAATCTGTCGGTTTCCACATATGTCGAGCAGGAGGACACGCGTGAGAAGGTCGATATCGTGAAGCTCAATGCTGAACTTGCGGAAATCGTGTCACGGGAGAATGTGCTGAGAGCGGAGATTGACAAGATTATTAACGAAATTGAGATATAATGTCATTGTGCTATTTCGGAGTGGAAGGTAATGACGAAGCCGCTCGGGTGAGGAGCGGCTCCGATACTGACGGGCGTTCAGACAAGGCTGTCCGCCTACCGGTTACGGTAGTGGGCCTTCACGTAAACCTTTTTGCCTCCGACCATTCTGAAATGGCCTCTGACAAAAACAGGTTTGTGAGCTGCTCCGCACTCTGTGCCAGGGCGCTCGTCAAACTTGATGATAATGGATATTTTCATGTTGCATAAATGATTTGTAAGCTTGAGAGCTGAGAGCGGCCTTTGAGAGTACTTCCGTCAGTATATCTCTTAAACACAAAAAGCACTCACCCGTGGGCGAATGCTTTTTAAAATAAGTTTGACGAGCCCCTCAACCATTCACATGAAAATCTCCGACACAAAGGTAAGCAATTAAAGGGAAAAAGCAATACTTGACAGAAGGAAACATGAGCAAGTTAGAGAAACTGATAGAACGATACTGTCCTGATGGGGTGGAGTATTATAAAATTAAGGATGTTTATAAGAGGATAAAAGGAACTCCCATCACAGCAGGAAAGATGAAGGAGATAGCAACTCCTGATGGTTCTGTGAGAATATTTGCAGGAGGTAAGACAGTCATTAATGCAAATGAAAAAGACATCCCGAATGCAAATATTACAAGGGTGCCAGCCGTCCTTGTCCAGTCAAGAGGTGTGATTGATGCAGTCTATTATGACAAGCCTTTCACTTTTAAGAATGAGATGTGGGCATACACCACTTTCAACCAGAAATCTGTAAAATACCTTTACTATATCTTAAAGTCAAACATACAGACTTTTAGAGATGCGGCATCTGGTATGGGAGCCCTTCCACAGATATCACTTGGTGTTACAGAAGAGTTTGAAATCCCCGTTCCACCTCTTCCTGTGCAGGAAGAGATCGTGAGAGTGTTAGATGCGTTTACAGAACTGCAAGCAGAACTGCAAGCAGAACTGCAAAAAAGAAAGCAACAATACAACTTTTATCGCGATAATTTATTGAATTTCAAGGATATAAATAGGGGGGGGCAAGAAATAAAGTGGATGAAAATGAGTGAGATTGGCAACAACCTTGACAAAAAAAGAAAACCAATAACAGCTGGAAAAAGAGAGTCAGGGCAAATTCCTTACTACGGAGCATCAGGAATAGTTGACTACGTTAAAGACTACCTATTTGATGGCGACTATTTGCTCGTATCAGAGGATGGTGCCAATCTCTTAACAAGAACATACCCTATTGCTTTTAGCATTCATGGAAAGACCTGGGTGAATAATCATGCTCATGTAATAGAGTTCAAGGAAAGAGCCACAAGAAAATATGTGGAATACTATCTTAACAGCATTGATTTGTCCCCCTGGATTAGTGCAGGTGCTCAGCCAAAACTCACTCAAGATAGTCTCAATAAATTGACCATCCCTGTTCCACCACTTGCAGAACAACAGAGAATAGTTTCCATCCTTGACCGTTTCGACACCCTCACCAACGACCTGACTTCAGGTCTTCCGGCAGAAATTGAAAAGCGCAGGCAGCAGTATGAGTTTTATCGAGACAAGTTATTGACCTTCAAACGAAAAAAGGCATAAGATATGGCAAAGAAAGAACATAAAGGAGTAATCTACATCCTGACCAATCCTTCATTTCCTGATTACGTCAAGATCGGGTATGCCACCGATATTGAACAGAGACTGAAGCAACTCAACAGGAGTGAGACCATTCCTTTTGCATTCAGGGTGTATGCCATCTATGAGGTGGAGAGTAATCTTACTGACAAGGAACTCCACAAGCTGATTGACAGCCTGAATCCTGACCTGAGAACCATTGAAACATTTGACGGGAAGCAGCGTGTCAAGGAGTTCTACGCAATGTCGGCAGAGGATGCCTACTCTCTTCTGGATTGCATTGCCAAGATTAGCGGCACCACTGACAGGTTGAAGAAAATGAAACCGGAAGGACATGAGGTGGAAGATGAGAAGATAGCTGAAGACGTGAGAGCAGAATCGAAGAGAGGTCCTTTCAAGTTCTCAGATTGCAATATACCTTTTGGCAGCGAGGTTACCTTCGTTGAAGACGAGTCAGTCGTGGCGACAGTCCTTGATGACAGGCACATCCTTTATAATGGACAGACAACATCCCTGTCAGCCCTTGCACGGGAACTGAAACAATTTGACTACCCTGTCCCTGGAACACTATGGTTCAAATACAAGGGTGAGGTGCTGAATGAGTTAAGATTAAGACTTGAAAAAAGAAAATAGCCTATGTCCCAATACAATATCATTGCAGAAAGCGCAGAATACACTGTGGTCTCGGAATATGAGCACGCGGTGAGCACGTCCGAGGCGTACCAGAGCGAGGCAGAGCTGGAGAAGGAGTTCATCAGGCTCCTTGGGGAGCAGGGCTATGAGTACCTGCCGATCCATACGGAGGCGGACCTCGTATCCAATCTCCGCACAAGTCTGGAGAAGCTGAACGACTACCGTTTCACTGACAACGAATGGGAGCACTTCTTCAACGAGTGCATTGCCAACAAGAACGATGATATTGTAGCCAAGACCGCCAGAATACAGGAAGATTACATCCAGGTCCTGAAGAGGGACAACGGGGAAAGCCGGAACATCTACCTCATCGACAAGAAGAATATCCACAACAATTTCGTCCAGGTCATCAACCAGTATGTCGAGGAAGGCGGAAACTATGACACGAGGTACGACGTGACCGTACTTGTAAACGGACTCCCCCTCGTACACATTGAACTGAAACGCCGTGGCGTACAGCTGAAAGAAGCGTTCAACCAGATAAACCGCTATCAGCGGGACAGTTTCTGGGCGGGAAGCGGACTTTACGAGTACGTGCAGATATTTGTCATCTCGAACGGGACCAACACGAAATACTACTCGAACACCACCCGCGCAAACCATCTGAAAGAGCAGGAAGTTGGAGGACGGAACAAGTCCAGAAAGACCAGCAATTCATTCGAGTTCTCCTCTTTCTGGGCCGACAGCAACAATAAGGTAATCAATGACTTGCTTGATTTTACCAAGACGTTCTTCTCCAAGCACACCCTGCTGAACATCCTCACCAAGTATTGCGTCTTCACAAGCGAAAGGATGCTGATGGTGATGCGTCCGTACCAGATTGCTGCCACTGAAAGAATCATCCAGCGGATCAATGTCGCGCACAATTACAAGTTCTACGGAAGCATCAGAGGCGGCGGATACATCTGGCACACGACGGGCTCCGGCAAGACATTGACCTCATTCAAGACAGCGCAGCTGGCATCCGGACTCCCCTACATCGACAAAGTCCTTTTCGTGGTCGATAGAAAAGACCTGGACTACCAGACGATGAAGGAATACAACCGTTTCGAGGAAGGCGCGGCTGACGGCAATTCTTCTACCGCCGTACTGCAGAGGCAGTTGGAGAACAGGGACAAGAGTGGCGGATACCATGACTACCGCATCATTGTCACTACCATACAGAAGCTTTCCATCTTCGTCCAGAAGAACAAGAACCACCCTGTTTTCCAGCAGCGCGTGGTAATCATTTTCGACGAATGCCACAGAAGCAACTTCGGCGAGATGCACACAGCCATCACGAAGAACTTCAAGAAATACCATCTATTCGGGTTTACCGGCACGCCTATTTTCGCACAGAATTCAGGGACAGGCGGTGACCTGAGACTGAAGACCACCCAACAGGCCTTCGGCGACAAGCTTCACACCTACACCATTGTGGATGCGATCAATGACGAGAATGTCCTGCCTTTCAGGATCGACTACGTAAATACCCTCAAGGAGAAAACCGGCATTGCGGATGAACAGATTTCCGCCATTGACAGGGAAAAGGCAATGGCTTCGCCGGAAAGAGTGTCGCAGGTGGTGAAATATATCATTGACCATTTCGACCAGAAGACCAAACGCAGTTCCTACTATTCCTTCAGGGTTCTCGATGATATCCACAAGGTCGCCAGCGCGAAGAAAGGGGCAGCGGTTTCGGAACACAAGACGGAGCAGAAACTGAACGGATTCAATGCAATGTTCGCCGTGACCTCCATTCCGATGGCCAAGGCGTATTACAATGAGTTCAAGAAGCAGCAGGCTGATCTGCCTGAGTCTCAAAGGCTCAAGATTGCCACGATATACAGTTACAGTGCCAATGAGGAAGACATTGACGGTATCCTGGCAGAGGAGAATCCGGAGAGCACTACGCAGCTGGACCAGCAGTCCCGTGATTTTCTGGAGGGTGCAATCAAGGATTACAACCAGATGTTCGCCACTAATTACGACACGTCCGACGACAAGTTCCAGAACTACTACAAGGACCTGTCCCTGAGGATGAAAAACAGGCAGGTGGATCTGCTTATCGTGGTGAACATGTTCCTCACAGGGTTTGACGCCACCACGCTCAACACTCTGTTCGTGGACAAGAACCTGAAGCAGCACGGGCTCATCCAGGCATTTTCCAGAACGAACAGGATACTCAATTCCGTAAAGACTTTCGGCAACATAGTATGTTTCAGGGATTTGCAACAGGCTACCGACGATGCCATCGCCCTGTTCGGGGACAAGGATGCCAGCAGTATAGTCGTGCTCAAGGATTTCTGGTCATACTACAACGGTTATGACAACAAGGACGGCAAGCATTGTTACGGCTACAGCGAGCTGGTCGATCAGCTCAAAAGCGAATTTCCGGAGGGCCGGCCTGTTTTGGGCGAGGATGCGGAAAAGCGGTTTGTAGCACTGTTCGGAAGCCTGCTGAAATCCATCAACATTCTCTCCACATTCGACCAATATGAGGGTCGTGAGGAGCTGTCTGACAGGCAATTGCAGGATTACCAGAGCCACTATCTCGATCTGCGGGACAAATGGCGCCGCAGGAAACCGGGGGACAAGGAAAATATCAATGATGACCTCATCTTCGAGACCGAGCTGATCCGCCAGGTGGAAATCAACATTGACTATATCCTCCTGCTGGTGCAGAAATATCACGACACGAACTGCACTGACAAGGAGATTCTGGTCAATATCTCGAAGGCCATCGGTTCAAGTCTCCAGCTCAGGAGCAAGAAGGAGCTGATAGAGAGTTTCATAAGCAGTGTCAATGCAGGTACGGATGTGGACCGGGGATGGCGGGAATATGTCCAGCGGCGCAAGGCTGAGGATCTGAACGAAATCATTGAAAGTGAGCATCTTAAACCGGAGGAGACTGAGAAGTTCATCGAAAGCAGCTTCAGGGACGGACAGGTCAGGACCACGGGCACAGACATTGACAAGATTCTTCCGCCGATGTCGCGTTTCGGCGGGGGCAACAGGCAGGAGAAGAAGAAATCCGTCATCGAGAAGATCCAGAGTTTCTTTGAACGGTATTTCGGGCTGTGAGCAAGCAGTGAAAATAAGTTGTAAAGATTTGTGGAGGATTTACTATCTTTGTCAGACTTAACAAAACGGAATATGAAATCTGACATTGAGATTGCGAGAAGCATCAGGCTCAGGCCGATCGGCGAGATTGCGGAAAGACTGGGGATACCGCAGGAAGAGCTTGAACCCTATGGAAAGAATATGGCCAAAGTGCCTCTTACTCTGATAGATGAGGAGAAAGTCAAGAAAAGCAAACTGATTCTGGTGACGGCCATCACACCTACCAAAGCAGGAATCGGAAAGACGACGGTCTCGGTGGGACTTGCACTCGGACTCAATAAAATCGGGAAAAATGCTGTGGCGGCATTGAGGGAGCCTTCTCTCGGCCCTTGTTTCGGAATGAAAGGCGGGGCAGCAGGCGGCGGATATGCCCAGATTCTTCCGATGGAGAAGATCAATCTGCATTTTACCGGAGATTTCCACGCCATCACATCAGCCAACAATATGATTTCAGCACTGCTGGACAACTATCTGTACCAGCACCAGGCAGAAGGCTTCGGACTGAAACAGATTTTGTGGAAACGCGTGATGGACGTGAATGACCGCTCGCTCAGGCATATCGTAACCGGTCTCGGACCTCACTCCAACGGACTTGTACAGGAGTCAGGCTTCGACATCACACCGGCTTCAGAAATAATGGCCATCCTCTGCCTGTCCAGGGACATTGACGACCTCAGACGCAGAATCGAGAACATTCTCCTCGGCTATACACTTGACAACAAGCCGTTTACGGTTAAGGACATGGGAGTCGCAGGCGCTATCGTGGCCCTGCTTCTGGATGCGATGAACCCGAACCTCGTGCAGACCACAGAAGGCACTCCGGCATTCATCCACGGCGGTCCTTTCGCCAACATCGCTCACGGCTGCAACTCCATTCTCGCCACACGTATGGCCATGACCTATGGTGACTACGTGGTGACTGAGGCCGGCTTCGGTGCGGATTTGGGCGCAGAGAAATTCTTTGACATCAAGTGCAGGAAAGCGGGGCTGAACCCGTCACTCACCATACTTGTAGCCACATTGCGCGGACTCAAGATGCACGGAGACGTACCTGTGGACAAAATCAGCGAGGCCTCGGTGGAAGGCGTACGGAAGGGATTTGCCAATCTGGACAGACACATTGAAAATATGCGCAAATTCGGACAGAGCGTACTCGTCTGCTTCAACAAGTTCGGCGACGACAGGGAGGACGAAATCCGGATGGTACGTGAACATTGCGCCGAACTGGGAGTGCCGTTTGCATTGAACGACGCATTCAGCAGAGGCGGCGAAGGCGCGGTGGAACTCGCGGAACTTGTCGTGAAAACCATTGACAGTCAGCCTTCCGAGCCGGTGAAATTCATCTACCGGGACGAGGAAAGCATTGAAAAGAAGATAACCCGCGTAGCGAAAGAGATTTATCGTGCCGGGACTGTGGAGTTCAGTCCGGAAGCCCGCAAGATGCTCGCGAAAATCGAGGGAACTGAGTACGCGAAATTCCCTGTCTGCATCGCCAAGACGCAGTATTCATTCTCACAGGACCCTAAACTCTACGGAGCGCCGGAAGGATTCGAGTTTGACATCAAGGACATTGTCATCAATGCCGGGGCTGAGATGATAGTGGCCATCGCAGGAGACATAATCCGCATGCCGGGTCTGCCGAAATCGCCGCAGGCTCTCAGGATCGACGTGAAGGACGGTGCCATAGACGGACTTAGTTAGGAGTCAGGACAATGCTTTTCGACAATCACAATCACTGCCAGTTTTCCTTCGACGGAGAACGCACAAGCGTGGAAGCGACCGCATGCAGTGCCATCCGGAAAGGGCTGGGCGGCATCTGCTTCACCGACCACTGCGACTTCTATGTGCCGCCGATGAAAGCCAAATACGAGTCGTTCGTCTCCGAAGTCTTCGACGTGGACGCGCGCGATGCCGAAATCGACAGGGTCAATGATCTTGTCCATTCCGGAGAAATACCGGGCTGCGGCGAACCGGCAAAAGCTGCGGCTCCCGGAAACGGAGATGTCGCAATTCCGACAGGCTTCAAAGTGTTCAAAGGCATAGAGATAGGCGTCCAGAAAAGCGAGCGGGAGAAAATCGCAAGGCATCTGGAGGAGCACAGTTTCGACGAAGTCATTGCCTCAGTGCATTATCTCGACGATACTGACCCGTTCTGGGGCGGCTACTATGAAGGCAAGGACTGGAAGACGGCGTACAGGCACTATCTCGAGACATTGTACGAAGAAATCGTCTGGCTCGGAGACCGTTTCGACATAATGGGGCACTATGACTATGTCACCAGATATGCCCCGTATCCCGAGGCGAGCATCCTGTACAAAGATTTCCCGGACGTGCTGGACGAGATGCTCAGATTCCTTGCAGAGAACGGCAAGGCATTGGAAATCAACACCAAGACATATCAGGAGCTGAAAGGCAGGACACCGGTTCTGGACGAGAACATCCTGCGCAGGTACCGTGAACTTGGAGGTGAGATAATCAGTCTCGGCTCCGATTCACACGATGCCGGGAACGTGGGCCTGCATTTCGACAGGTTCGCACATATTCTGAAAAGCTGCGGATTCCGCTACCTCGCACATTACGAGAAGCGCAAGCTCGTGATGCTGTCCAATGAGTAGGCCCTAAGCCGTGAAAGCGCAGCGAGGCTCTCGAGCGGGTACTCAGAGCCCGCAAATGCTGAAAAGGAGAAAGGACCAGGCTCGAGCCACCGGCTTCAATTCGCCACCTCGGAGAGGAATTTCATACGCACCAGCCTGATTTCCATCTCTTCATAGTCGCCGGCAAGAGCGTCGATGGCATCCTCGAGCGAGTCGGACTCGGCTTCAGTCCTGAACCATTCGTACAGTTCGTCGGCCACGTCCGCATCCAGATTGTTGTCGATATAGTAATCCAGATTCAGCTTCGTGCCGGACTCCACGATGCCCTCCATGGCGGAAAGCAGATCAGACATCTCCATATTGCGGGCTTCCGCGATATCTTCCAATGCCATACGCCTGTCCACGCTCTGGATGATGAATATCTTGTCCGAAGACTTGTTCGGCATCGACCTTACCAGGAAATCATCCGGACGGGAGATTTCATTGTCCTCAACATATCTGGTAATCAGCTCGAGGAACGGCTTTCCGTATTTCTTCGCCTTGCCCTCGCCGACACCCTGGCACTTGATGAGCTCGTCAAACGTCTCAGGATACATTATGGACATGTCCTCCAGGGACGAATCGCTGAAGATTATCCAAGGCTGAAGATGGAGCCTCTTGCCCTCGTCACGCCTGAGGTCCTTCAACATTGACAGAAGCTGCATATCACCTCCGCCGGCGCCTTTCGCCGGAACAGGAGCGTCGTCGTCATCGTCATCATCTGCATTGCCCTCGGAAAAGCTGCGGTCGGCTGCCAACATCAGCTCGGTCGGCGCGGCAGCGAATGCCAGGCCCTCGTCAGTCACGGAGACAAGCCCGTACGAGTCAATGTTCCTTTTCAGGAAATGCCTTATAATCCCCTGATGGATAACCATTTCCCAGAATCTTACAGGATGGTCCGAACCGGCGCCGAACATCGGAAGCTTGTCATGATTGTACGACTTTATCATCGCCGTGGCAATGCCCGTCAGCACATTGGCAAGATGTTCCACCTTGAAATGCTCCGGCAGAGAATTTACCAGACGGATGACCATCGCCATCTCCTTTCTCGCATCGAAACGCGGCTTAGGCGACAGGCAGTTGTCACAAGCACCACAGTTGTCCTGAGTATAATCCTCACCAAAATAGCTCAGCAGCAGCTTCCTGCGGCAGTCACCCGACTCAGCGTAGGCCTCGATTTCCATGAGCAGCTGACGTCCGATTTCCTGCTCGGACACCGGTTTGCTCATCAGGAACTTGTCCAGCTTGCGGATATCCTTATAACTGTAATATGCTATGCAGACACCTTCCCGGCCGTCTCTACCGGCCCTTCCGGTCTCCTGATAATACCCTTCCAGGCTTCTCGGCACGTCGTAATGGATGACGAACCGCACATCAGGCTTGTCGATACCCATTCCGAATGCGATGGTGGCCACGATCACGTCCACTTCCTCCATCAGGAACTTGTCCTGATTCTCCGCCCTCACTTTCGCATCCAGGCCGGCGTGGTATGGCACGGCACGGATACCATTGATCACAAGCACCTGGGCCAGTTCCTCCACCTTCTTGCGGCTCAGACAATATATGATGCCCGACTTTCCGGGATGCTGCTTGATATACTTGATGATATCCTTGTCCTGGTCTATCTTGTCGCGTACTTCATAGTAGAGATTCGGCCTGTTGAACGAGGACTTGAACACATGCGCGTCCATAATCCCCAGATTCTTCAGTATGTCGTTCTGAACCTTCGGAGTGGCTGTCGCCGTCAATGCAATGATCGGGGCCCTGCCGATTTCGTCCACGATAGGACGGATCTTCCTGTATTCAGGTCTGAAGTCATGTCCCCAGTCGGAAATGCAGTGTGCCTCGTCCACGGCGAAGAAAGATATGCGGATCTGCCTCAGGATGGCGATATTCTCCTCCTTCGTAAGGCTCTCCGGCGCCACATACAGCAGCTTGGTCACTCCGGAAGTAAGATCCTCCGTAACCTCCGCAATCTGGGCTTTTGTCAATGAAGAGTTAAGGAAATGTGCAATGCCTTCGTTTCCCGCCACGAAACCGCGGATGGCGTCCACCTGATTCTTCATCAATGCGATCAGCGGGGAAATCACGATGGCCGTGCCTTCCATCAGAAGAGCAGGCAGCTGGTAGCACAATGACTTTCCTCCACCTGTCGGCATAATCACAAATGAATCATTGCCTTGCAGCAGGTTGGATATAATCTGTTCCTGTTCCCCTTTGAATGAAGAGAACCCGAAAAACTCTTTCAGTTTAGCGTGGATGAGCTCTGAGTCAATTCCCATAGGCAAAAAATCATTTAACCAAATTTAGCATTAAATTTCTGACTTTCAAATAAAATTACGATATTTGCGGCTGCTGAAGAAGCGGAAAAAGATATTTAATAATTATACTAAAATGAAAACATTAAAATTCATCGCAGCATCACTCATCGTAGCGCTTGCAGTATCTTGCACATCAAACGGCGGCAACAAAGCAGCCATTGACGGTGCCGACTCCACCAAAACAGTTAAACCGGTAGATCCTAAGTCCCTGAAGCCAAGCAGGTCAGAGGTTGACTCTGTCAGCTACCTCATGGGTATCAACTTCGGTTACTTCATCAAAGGTTACAACTTCGGTGACGAGCTCAACTACAAGCTTATGAGAAAAGGTATCGAGGATTTCATCAATGCAAAGGGCGAGCCTCGTGACTCTGCTTACGCAAAGCAGTTCAAGATCGATCCTGAGTTGTTGAACGACGTGTTCAATGAGTTCCTCTCCAAGAGACGCGCTTATGTTGCAGCTACCAACAAGCAGAAAGAGACAGAGTTCCTCGCAAAGAACGCAAAGGCTGAAGGCGTACAGGTTACCGAGAGCGGTCTCCAGTACATCATCACAGAGCCTGGTAACGACGTTAAGCCTGCTGCTGCAGACACAGTATTCGTACACTACAAGGGTACTCTTACTGACGGTACAGTATTCGACGAGTCTCCTAAGAACGACGAGGGCGTGAGAATGCTTCTCAACCGCGTCATCAAAGGATGGACAGAGGGTCTCCAGCTCATCGGCGAAGGCGGCAAGATCAAACTCTTCGTACCTTCAGAACTCGGATATGGCGAGAACGGCCAGAGCAGAATCGAGCCTAACAGCACATTGATCTTCGATATTGAGCTTGTAAAGGTTAACAAAGTCGCTGCTACTGAAGAAGAAGAGGCAAAATAATGGAACTTGAAGGAACACTTATTACCAAGCTTGCGGTTCAGTCCGGCAAATCAGCCAGAGGCGACTGGGCGAAACAGGAATTCGTAATCGAGTACCAGGACGGCAATTTTCCTAACAAGGTCTGCTTCAATGTATGGGGCGCTGACAAGGTAAAGGAACTCGGCTCGTTCCGTCTCGGAGAGAAGATCCGTGTTAGCTTCAATATCTCAAGCAGAGAGTATAACGGAAAGTGGTTCACAGACTTGCGCGCGTGGAGAATCACTTCTTCAGCCGCAGCAGGCGGACAGGCTTACGGCCCTGCTCCGGCACCATCCGAACCGCTGCCTTCACCGGCTCCGGAACTCACTGCAGACGATATGCCAGGCGACGACTTGCCATTCTGATTCAAGATTGACGCAATAAAAAACAGGACGATGTTTTTCCACATCGCCCTGTTTTTTATTGCTTTGCCTTAAGCGGCATCAGTCCAGTTTATGGATAGCCAGTCCTGAACGGAGCTTAGGCTCGAACCAGGTGGTCTTAGGAGGCATTATGTTGCCGCTGTCCGCAATGTCGGTAAGCTGTTTCATGGAAACAGGATAGAGAGCGAAGGCAACCTTCATCTCACCGCTGTCCACACGACGCGAGAGTTCTCCGAGTCCACGGATACCGCCAACGAAATCGATTCTCTTGTCGATCCTCAGATCCTTGATGCCCAATATCTTGTCGAGAACAAGGTTTGAAAGGATGGTAACATCGAGGACACCAATAGGGTCATTGTCATCATAACGACCCGGCTTGGTCTCCATGGAATACCACTTGCCGCCGAGGTACATCGAGAAATTGTGCAGATGGGACGGATGGCACTCCCCTTCTCCTTCATATGGAGTGACAGTGAAATCTTCCTCCAGCGCCGTAATGAACTGTTCAGGAGTCAGACCGTTCAAGTCCTTCACGACTCTGTTGTAGTCAATGATCTTCAGCTGGGTTTCAGGGAAGCATACAGCCATGAAATAGTTGTATTCCTCGTCGCCGGTATGGGCGGCATTGCCGGAACGCTTCTCTGCGCCGACTCTGGCAGCGGCAGCCGTACGATGATGACCGTCAGCCACATAGAAAGCATTGACCTTGTTCGTAAAGATATCGGTAATCTTCTCTATCGTAGCGTCGTCGTCGATCACCCAGAACGAATGACCGAAGCCGTTCTCGTCGGTAAACGAATACTCAGGAGCAGCGGCCACTGTCCTGGAGACGATCTCATTCAGCTGAGAATTATCCTTATAGGCGAAAAATACCGGTTCAATGTTTGCATTCTGGATTTTCACGTGGACCATACGGTCATCTTCCTTGTCCTTGCGGGTAAGCTCGTGCTTCTTGATCTTGCCCTCCGCATAGTCGTCGGTATGGGCGCAGAGCACCAGTCCGTACTGGGTTCGTCCTTCCATAGTCTGTGCATAGACATAGTAGCAAGGCTTCTTGTCCTGCACCAGCCATCCGTTCTTCTGCCACTGGGCGAAATTCTTCACTGCTTTGTCATAGACCTTGTCGTCATGATCCGGCAGAATCGGATCGAAATCTATCTCCGGCTTGGTGATGTGGAGCAATGACTTCTCACCGGCCATCTTCTTGGCCTCCACAGAGTTGAGCACGTCATAAGGAGGTGCAGCCACCTCTGTCACAATATCTTTTGGCGGCCTTATCGCCGCAAACGGTTTCACTCTTACCATAATCACATACTATTTGTTTACCTGGAAGCGGGTGCATCCTTCAGCAAAATAAGCTACAATCTGTCGTGCGGCAGCAAGGCCTGCATTCATATTGGCCTCAGCGGTCTGCGCTCCCATCTTCTTAGGTGTGGCAAATACTCTGAGTCCGAATTTCTCCTTGAGGACAGCGAGATTGTCCGGAGCAACGTCCGTCACATATTTGAGGTCCGGCCTGTCTTCCAGCGCCTTCTCGAGACCTGCCTCGTCTATCACTTCCTTGCGGGCTGTATTGACCAGGACAGCGCCTTTCGGCATTGATGTGATCAGGTCATATCCGATGGAGCCGATGGTCTCAGGGGTAGCAGGGATATGTACGGAAACGAAATCGGACTCTGCATAAAGTTCCTTGACCGTAGCGACCGGTTTCGCGCCTGCCTCGGCGATTTTCTCAGCTGGAACGAACGGGTCAGTAGCCAATACCGTCATACCCAATGCCTCAGCTTTCTTGCCGACCAGACGGCCGACATTGCCGAATGCCTGGATACCGAGCCTCTTGCCTGAAATCTCTGAACCTGCCGTAGGGGTAAACTGGTTACGGCTCATGTAAATCATCATGGCTATCGCCAGTTCAGCCACCGCATTCGAGTTCTGACCGGGAGTATTCTCGACGATGACGCCGCGTGCCTTGGACTCCGCAAGGTCAATGTTGTCGAATCCGGCTCCTGCACGAACCACGATTTTCAGATTTCCTGCAGCCGCAAGAACTTTAGGAGTAACCTTGTCAGAACGTACAATCATGGCATCAACATCAGAAACAGCTGAGATCAATTCATTCTCATCAGCATATTTCTCCAAGACCGTAACAGTATGACCGGCTTTAACGAGGATTTCCTCAATGCCTTTCACTGCCGCCGGAGCAAAAGGCTTCTGTGTAGCAACAAGTACTTTCATTGTATCAGGACGTTATTTTTTCATTGACTCGAATTCTTTCATGCAGGCTGTGAGCGCGAGCACATCTTCCTTCGTGCAGGCATTGTATATGGATGCCCTGAAGCCGCCTACAGAACGATGGCCCTTGAGACCGACCATTCCCTGACCTTTCGCGAACGAAAGGAACTCGTCCTGGAGCGCCTCATATCCCGGAGCCATGACGAAGCATACGTTCATGATGGAACGGTCCTCGACAGCCGCTGTTCCGGTAAAGAGAGCATTTCTGTCAATCTCCTTGTACAGGATGTCCGCTTTCTCGACGTCCAGCTTGTGAATGGCTTCCACGCCGCCCATGTCCTTGACCCACTTGAGCGTCTCGTTCATCACGAAAATCGAGAACACAGGAGGTGTATTGAACATTGACTCTTTGTCGATATGGGTGCGGTAGTCGAGCATTGTCGGGATATATCTGCTGACTTTTCCGAGCGCGTCCTTGCGGATGATGGCGAACACTACGCCTGCAGGTCCGACGTTCTTCTGCGCACCGCCATAAATCATCGCATATTTGCTCACGTCCACCGGACGGCTCATGATGTCTGACGACATGTCCGCGATGAGAGGTACAGGACAGTCAATGTCTTCCTTTATCTCGGTACCGTAGATGGTATTGTTCGTGGTGATATGGAAATAGTCGATGTCCTCAGGTATCACATAGCCCTTAGGGATATAGGAGTAGTTCTTGTCTGAAGAGCAGGCCAATGCATAAGCATTTCCCAGGCCCTGCGCCTGCTGCAATGCCTTGTGGGCCCAGACGCCTGTGTCCAGGTAGGCCGCCTTGTTCTCAAGGAAGTTCATGGCAACATACAGGAACTGGAGGCTCGCGCCGCCGCCGAGGAACACTACGTCGTGGGTATCGGGGATGTGGAGAAGTTCTTTCCAGTTCGCGCGGACTTCATCCATCACCTCTCCCCACTCCTTGGATCTGTGAGAGACTGACAATACTGAAATACCGGTATTCTTGAAATTCTTCAGGGCTTCTATTGAATTGTCAATAGCCTGCTGGGGGAGGAGGCAGGGACCTGCATTGAAAACGTGTACGTCTGACATAGTTTTGCGTGTTTTAAAAATATAACAACGATTCATATTTGAAATATAAATCGTTGTAAAGGTAATGATTATTTATTATTTTCCAATAAAATACTTCATTTTCTTAAGAATTCTACCTATAACCGAGAAGATATGAAATTACAGCCATCCTGACATACATACCGTTTCTCGCCTGCTGGAAATAATATGCATAAGGCGTATCATCCACATCGGTAGCGATTTCCGTGATTCTCGGAAGCGGATGGAGAATCTTCATGTTCGGTTTCACGCCGGAAAGCATGGAAGCGTGAAGTTCATAGACGTCCTTCACCTTGTCATAATCTTCCTTGCTCGGGAAGCGCTCCTGCTGCACCCTGGTCATATAAAGAATATCGCAGTCATTCAGGTGTTCTTCCAATGAAGCGGTCTCCTCGTAAGGTATATGCTTGCTGTCCAGGTATTTCAGATATTTGGATGGCATCTTGAGATCATCCGGGGCGGTGAACACATACTTTGGAGAGAAATCAGACATGGCCTCTGAGAGCGAATGGACGGTACGGCCGTATTTCAGGTCACCTACCATATTTATGGTAAGACCGTCGAGCCTGCCCTGAGTCTGCATTATCGAATACATGTCCAGAAGCGTCTGGGTAGGATGCTGGTTGGAACCGTCACCTGCATTGACAACAGGCACCGGCGACACCTTGGCAGCGATTTCGGCGGCTCCTTCCATCGGATGACGCATCACGATCATATCCACGTAATTGGAGACGATCTTGATGGTGTCTTCGAGAGTTTCACCTTTGGAAACGCTGGTATTTCTGGAATCAGGAAAACCTATGACTCTGGCTCCCAGGCGGTTAACCGCTGCTTCAAATGAGAGCCTCGTTCTTGTGGACGGTTCGAAGAACAGACAGGCGATGACTTTTCCCGCGAGGAAGTTCTGCTCTCTGTTCTTTTCAAATTCCTTGGCGACGTCCAGGATGTGGAGAATCTCATCCTTGGAGAAATCGCCGATTGAAATCAGACTTTTAGGCATAATGCACAATCATTTCAGACGGCCGCACCAGAAAAGCCGCATTATTAAGTTCTTATATGAAGAGTGTCTGGTCACTCCAAAATTTCCATCCTGCAGCCCTCCACGTTCCCTACTCGCTTCTCGAAATCCTCCACCGCGGAAAGACGCACTTTCAGGTCAATGCCGCATTCATTGCCGAAAGCCTGGCCGCTCTGCTCAAGCCCCATATCCTTCACTATCTTCATCACCCCGTTCATCTCCATATAGCCGAACGAAAGCCTGTAATGCCTTGCCGCTGTTTTGGTTATGATCTCGGCATGGGCCAATGCGTCTGCAGATGAGCTCTTGTACGCGCGTATCAGTCCCGGTATGCCGAGCTTGATGCCGCCGAAATACCGCACCACCACTATCAATATGTCGCTCAAACAATTGGAATCGATCTGCCCGAGAATCGGACGTCCCGCTGAAGACGAAGGCTCGCCGTCATCATTGGCCCGGAACACATCTCCCTTATAGCCAAGACGATAGGCATAGCAATGATGCCGCGCATCGTGATACTCCTTTTTCAAAGAACTGACAATTTCCCTTATCTGCTCGACCGTCTCGACAGGATAGGCCAATGCGATGAACCTGCTGCCGTTGTCCTTGAAGAGTCCTTCGGCAGGAGCCGCAATGCTCTTGTAAGTGTCGCAGATAGGGTCAATGTTCTTTTCCATAGGCTCAAATTTAGTTAAAAGCGGATTATTATGCAACGGAACGGAAATATTTTGTAACTTTGGGGCGGTTGAAGCAATTTTTATTAGACTAGCATTTATGATTCTCAGGTATCGTGTATCCCTTCCGGGGATTAAAGGGTTCGCCCGCGTTTACGAATTGAAGTCAACGACGACTTTATATGATTTTCACAAAAGGATGAGAGATGATATGGATTTCTCTCACGACCAGCTTATACAGTTCAAGGGCCTCGATGAAAACGGAAATCTGGTGGCCCGCTACGGAATGTTCGACCTGGGCGCAGGCGCTGTGGACGAAGTTACGGTAGAGGAAACAGTGAACAGGGGCATTGCCAGATTCACCTATTTCTATGATGTCACCGACAGGAAGAGCGTGATTGTCACATTCGAAGGTGAGGTGGAAGAGGAGCCGGGAAGGACTTATCCTGCACTGGTTGAGAGCAAAGGTCCTAATCCTGTGGAGTTCGAGAACGGATATGTGGCTTACGAGGATCTTCCGGATGAGCAGAGACATCTGCCTGGCGAATCGCTTATGGCGAAAGAGGACAAGGCTGAGAAGGATGCAGATGACGCAGATGACATTGACGATATTGACCCTATCGATGATGATGATGACGACGACGAGGATGAGGAGGAGGATCTCAAGTCATCCATCGCAGAGGACAGCGATGAGGTTTATGACGGATCAGAGGAACTCCTGTTCTAACCGTTCATTGACCTTTCAATGGGCAGGAAGCTTGTCATAATTACCGGACCCACGGCCGTAGGTAAAACCGACTTCTGCATCGAAGCCGCCCTCAAATACGGTTCTCCGGTGATTTCCTGCGATTCGAGACAGATATATAAGGAAATGACCATTGGGACTGCTGTCCCTGATGCTTCGCAGTTAGCCGCTGTGAAGCATTATTTTATCCATAGTATCCACGTTACCGAGCCATATTCCTCCGGCCAATATGAAATAGATGCCCTGGCTCTCATTGACAGACTTTTCGGCGAGGGGCGCGAGACACTTGTAATGTGCGGAGGTTCAGGCTTTTATATCGACGCGGTATGCAATGGTCTGGACTGCCTGCCTGTTCCGCCTCCCGAGCTGAGGGAAGAGCTTACGCAGAGGGTCAAGACTGAGGGAGTCGGTGCATTGGCAGAGGAACTGCGCAGACTGGACCCGAAGGCGTGGGAAGCCATAGACATCCACAACGGACAGAGGGTGGTCAGGGCGCTTGAGACCATCATGATATCGGGGCGCTCGTTCACCGAGTTCAAGCTCCGTGAGCCGAAAAAGCGGAATTTCGAGATAGAGAAAATCTGCCTCACGCGACCGAGAGAAGTTCTGTATAGCCGTATCAATGAGCGTGTTACGGCTATGGTCAATGCAGGGCTCGAGGATGAGGTACGCAGTCTGCTGCCATATCGGGATCTGCCGGCTCTGCAGACTGTGGGGTACAAGGAAATGTTCGATTACATCGACGGAAAAACGTCATTGGACGAAGCTGTAAGGCTGATTCAGCGGAACACCAGACATTATGCCAAGAAGCAGATTACCTGGTGGAAAAGATATTCTGACGTAAAATGGATCGAGTTATGAAAGTGGGCAATATGCTTTTGTGCGCATCCGTCTGCCTGGTTCTGGGCAGTTTGGCCAATGCCACAGGTACTGATGACAGATTGTTCTACCGGCGTCCTGCCAAGATCTGGGAGGAGACTCTGCCGCTCGGGAACGGCCGGCTGGGACTGATGACCGACAGCGGGACCCGCCATGAGCACATTACGCTCAATGAGATTTCCATGTGGAGCGGCTGCGAGGCCGACTACCGTAATCCGGAGGCGGCTTCTTGCCTGCCTGAGATAAGGAGTCTGCTGTTCGAGGGGAAAAACGCCGAGGCCCAGGCGCTTATGTACGAGCGGTTTCTGCCGCGGAAAGAGGTTTCAGATGCCAGGTACGGGACCTATCAGACTCTCGGCGCGCTGGACATTGACTATGTTTTTCCTGTCAATGACGGTTGCGGGCCGGATTTACAACCTGTGGAATATATCCGCGAACTGATTATGGATGAGGGAGTTGCGAGAAGTTCTTTTATCGTGGACGGCATCCGTTACAGCAAGGAGTTCTTCGCATCTAGGACTGATGACGTGATGGTGCTGCGGCTGACTTCTTCCGAAAAGGAAGCATTGTCATTCAAGGCAGTACTGAGCCGGCAGGAAAATGCTACTGCAGGGGTTGAGCACAAGAAATGCAGACGCAGGAAGCTGCACGCTGCCACGCTTGAGGGCAGTCTTGAGAGCGGTATTCCTGGCAAGAAAGGTATAAGCTATAAGGTGTCCATGACGGTCGCCTCTTCTGACGGCAAGGCCGTGTACAGCGACGGGGCCATAACATTGACAGGAGCGAGCGAAGCTACATTGATCATTTCTGCCGCGACTTCGTATTCTGCGGAGGGGACCATATTTCCCGGCGAGAGGTATGTGAGTTTCTGCGACAGCCTGCTTGACGCGGCGGCTCATATAGAATATAACAAACTGAGAAACAGGCATATAGCATCACATAGCGAGCTTTACGGAAGGGCAGGGATTTATCTTGAGGAGTGCGACGACGATGCGCTGGCGACTGATGAACGTCTCCGGAAAGCTGCCTCTTCGGACAGCGGGAGTCTGGCTCCGGGACTTGCGGTATTGTACTGGAACTATGGGCGTTACCTTTTCATAAGCAGTACGAGGCCGGGATCGCTTCCTCCGAATCTTCAGGGACTGTGGGCGGATGGTACGAGCACGCCGTGGAACGGTGATTATCACACGAATATAAATATCCAGATGAACTACTGGCCGATGGAGCAGGTCGGTCTGAGTGAGTTTATTCAGCCGCTGATGTCCATGATGGAGAGGCTGGTTCCGTCCGGACAGGAGAGCGCCAAGTGTTTCTACGGAAGTGAGGCAGAGGGCTGGGTGCTGCATATGATGACCAATGTGTGGAATTATACTGCTCCGGGCGAGCATCCGTCGTGGGGTGCGACCAATACCGGCGGGGCCTGGCTTTGCGCCCATCTCTGGGACCATTACCGTTACACTCTCGACAAGGATTTCCTTAAAAGGGCATATCCGATAATGAGGGGAGCCGCGAGATTTTTCTTGTCAACGCTGGTGAAAGAGCCTGTGCATCAATGGCTTGTCACAGCGCCGAGTTCTTCTCCGGAGAACGCTTTCTGGTGCGGGAAAGACTCTATTGCGACGAGTATCTGTATGGGGCCGACAATGGATGTCCAGCTGCTCGGGGAGCTGTTTTCATCGACGTCTGCCGCAGCCGGGATTCTCGGCATTGACAAGGATTTTTCTGACAGTCTCGCAGCTGCGACGAAGCGGTTTCCGCCTATGAGGGTGGATTCCCGTGGACGGCTGATGGAGTGGCTGGAGGAGTATGCTGAAGTGGAGCCTCAGCACAGGCATGTCTCGCATCTGTACGGGCTGCATCCCGGCAATTCCATCAGTACTCTACGGTCTCCGGCGCTCGCCGAGGCATGCCGTAACACTCTGAAGGTCAGGGGCGACGGCGGCACGGGATGGAGCAGGGCCTGGAAAATCAATTTCTATGCGAGGCTCGGTGACGGTGACCACGCACTGAAACTGCTGAAGGCGCTTCTGGCTCCGGCCGTGAGGTACAGTGAGATAGATACGTTATCTGTACCATATTATAATGGCAATCTGCATCTGGCTCAGTTCAGCGGCACTTTCCCTAACTTGTTCTGCTCGCATCCGCCGTTCCAGATAGATGGCAATTTCGGGGGCACGTCCGGCATAACCGAGATGCTGCTCCAGAGTCAGGACGTATACATAGCCCTGCTCCCTGCCCTGCCGTCCGAATGGAGAAGCGGCAGTGCAAGAGGCCTCAGGGCCAGGGGAAACGTGTCCGTGGATTTCAACTGGAATGATTCGCGCGTGGAGCAGGTGACCATCACCGGCCTGCCGCTCCGCAGTGGTGAACGTGGCGGAGGCTCGGTCGCGAGGGGCGATGGTGCTCCAGATTCGGTTGCGAGTGGCGATGGTGGTGCCGCGATGGATGGATCTGATTCGGGCGCGAGTGGCGGAGTAAATTCCGTGGAAGCAGGTGACTTGATGGCATGCGGCAGGAGCTCAGGCGCGATAGCCAAGGGTTCTGCCGCGACGGATGGACTGACCGCGCATAGTACGGACGATGGTTGCACTGTCTCGGCAGGCGGACGGAACTCGGTGGTTCTGAAGGTGCCGGCAGGAAGCATTGCACGGGATCTTTACGGAAATGAGTTCCCTACCGACTCCTCCGGTTTCGTTCACATCAGCGTCCGAAGCGGCGAAAGCGTCACGATACGGTTCGGAAGGTGAACGGGGACGGAGAACGATTGAGGAGACGGGGACGTAGAACGGTTGATGTGAACGGGGCTGCGAGATGAATCCGGTGAACAGGGCTGAAAACGAGGATGAAGGACGGTTTCGGAGACGATGATGGAGAACGAAGGACGGAGACGCTTACGCGAAAAAGAACGCAGATCATCCAGCACACCTCGCAACGCATTTTTTTGTGAGCCCCACTGCTATTCCTGTTAATCGTTGCCTCACGGAATGGATTTCGTCCGTAAAACCCCGCCTTCTTCCGGACAAGTTGTTGATTTTGAACAACTTATCCGTGAAACCCTACCTATTTACGGACAAACTTAGCATTTTGAGTCAACCATATTCAGTAATTTGCGGTCTGTATCGTCCTGAAAAAAGTTTACCAAAAAAGTAAACTTTTATGGAAGCTAAATGCTATCGGGCGATGCGGCGCGCCAAGTGTGTCGTCCTGAAAAAATTTAGTCAACACGTAATCGCGGAGACGCTTACCTCAAAAAAGTGTCAGCGTCACCTTCATCACCTTATTTCCCTGACCATATCTTCGAACTTGTCACGCGGTCCTCTGGACTTGTTTCTGATTTTAGCGCGATAATTATATACCGTATTGGCCGAGTAATGGAGCAGCGACGCTATCTTGGACGATTCGTTCACGCCAAGCTTCACCAATGCGAATATTCTCAGCTCCGGAGTAAGCATATCATTGTCCTTCAGCACAATAGCCTCTCCGTCAGCGAGCAGGGCATTGAACTGCTCTATAAAATCAGGATACAGATTCAGGAACGTCTCGTCGAACATCTTGTAGAACGTCTTGATGTCCTCGTCTATCGGCGGCAGCATCTCTATCTCGTCAATGATGTATTTTTCATTGCCACGCTTGAGATACTTGAGAATGTGGTTCTGATATTTTCGGGTCTTGTTTATATTGTCCGACACCATTCCGAGGAACAGCGCGATGTACTCTTCCTTGATCTTGTCCGCCTCTTTTATCCTGCTGTTCAATGACTTGAGCTCTTCATTAGTCCGCGCGAGAATATTATGATGCCGGTAGATATGGAGCGACAGCACTGCAAGTACCACGAGAAGCAGACTCACGAAGACGACGGCAGCCATCATCATCCGGTTCTGCTCCCGCTTCCTCTGTTCATACTCGTGCTCTATCCGAGGAAAGAATTTGGAAATCTGCCACGGGCGGAGCTTGCCGTTGAAGGCCAATGCATCCTGCATACAATGGTCTGCGCAGTATTTGAACGCCCTGTCCACGTCTCCCATGTCGAAGATATACTGGGCGATGAGGTTCAATGACGCGTAATCCTTCGTGGCGCTGGAGATGTCAGCCTGAGCCGACTTGCAGAGCCAGTACATTATGCTGTCCGGCTGGTTCTTGGGCACGCCCTGAGAATAGTAATAGCAGGCTCCGGCGTATTTGCGGAGATCATTCTTCTGCGACAACGTCATCATTTTCCTGGCGAATTTCCTCACTGATGCCGAGTCCTTGGCTGACAGCGCGGCCTCCCTGTTCAGGTCATACCATTCGTAAGTCCCCGGAGCGACATATTTCATCAGCGAATCGCGAAGCTTATTCCTGTCATCGAACTGAAGCCCGCCCACAGTAATGTCAGACGCATAATACATCAGCTCCCCTGCCAATGTGTGCCGTGTCCTGAGGTACTGCAGCTTGACGCTCTCCGGAATGCCGTCGTCAATGACGCTCTGCATCAATGTCGTGGCTTCTATATGATAACCGGCCTTGGCATACACTTCCACAAGCGAAAGATTTGCAGAGGCAAGTCTTTCTTTATCAGCATTCTGCTCAGCGAGTTCCCGGTTACGGGCAAGGAAGAACACGGTGGAATCGAAACTGTTTGCACGGAATTCATTTGCCATCCTGAGATTGAACGCCATCTGGTTTTCGTAGTTCTGGTCCGGCCCGTACACCTCCCTGATGGACTTTATCCTGGATTCAAACGCCTTTTCATAGGTCGCTTTCATCGCCAATGTCGCATCCAGTTCGCTTACGGCTTCGTTTACAATGCCCGTTTCTCGTCCACAGGAGCACAGGCACAGAAGCAGAATTATGTAAATATATTTCCTGATCATATCACCAATCTTCCGGTTACAATCCGCTAATATAGTCAGTAATCTTGAAACTTGAAAAAAACACGATTGTTTGAAGAAACGATTATTTGCACATGTTTTTAGTAACATCCCCAAAAAACAGGGCGGCTGAAAACGGGAATGGAGAACGGTGACGGAGACGGGGATGGAGGACGGTTCCGTAGACGAATCCGGTGAACAGGGCTAAAAACGAGAATGGAGAACAGTTCCGGAGACGAGGATGGAGAACGAAGGAGGGAGACGGGACTGAGGACGGTTTCGGAAACGAGGATGAAGGACGGTAACGGAGACGGGACGGAGGACGGTTCCGGCTACGATGATGGAGAACGGCGACGTGCACGTGGTGTTAGGGGCGCACCGCGTAAAGCCCTGTAGCACAACGATTTAACGCTTTTCAGAGTTGACATTTTCACAACTCTGAAAAGCGTTAAATACTTATCTATCAGTCATTTACAGGTTGCGCTAAACACGTCGTCCTGAAAAAAGTTTACAAAAAAAGCACCGGCATCGTCTGAGTGTCTGACGTCGAGTAGTCAATACGTAACCGCGGAGACGAGGATGAAGAACGAAGGAGGGAGACGGGACGGAGGACGGTTCCGGAGACAAGGATGGAGGACGGTAACGTGTACGTGGCGTTAGGGGCGCACCGCGTAAAACCATGTGGCACAACAACTTAACGCTTTTCAGAGTTGGCATTTCCACAACTCTGAAAAGCGCTAAACGCTTACCTATCAATCATTTACAGATTGCGCTAAACACGTCGTCCTGGCCATCCATTTCCGCATTCCACGATAATTGACGCGGGAGTCCTTGCAGAACGACTGCATCGTCAGTGCCGGAACCGAACTTGACATCTGGTTGTATCGCATCCATGTCCGTTCGTACAATCTTGCTGCAGGTGCCGGAATTGCTGTTTCTTTTGTTTCCATGTTAATCTGTTCTTGACATTTCCATGGGCAAAAGCTAAAAACGCGTCAATACGTAACCGCGGAGACGCTTACGAAAAAATTTAGCCCAAAAAGTGTCAGCGTCACCTTCAGCATCACGCTACTTCGCGATGAAGTCGCAGAGCTTGTTGTATCCGGTGGATTCTTCCCAGAGTTTCATGTTCGCCAGGCGGATACTGTAGAGCGGATTGTCGTGGAGAGTTGCACGGGCATCCGGAAGATTCAGATAGAGGGCATACTTGTGGCCGGTCTGGAGAGTGGACGGAAGATGAAGTGTTTCGGTAACTTCCGCTACACGACCTGCCGCCCAGCGACGTGGGTCGATATTGGATTTATAGACACTCTTCTCGCCCGTCTCAGGATCCACGATGATGAATTCAAGTCCACGAGGATTGGCCAGAGCCGCGAAACCTTCGTTCTTGATCGACATTGACACAGTCAAGTTCGTTCCTGCCTTGAAATCGGAGTAGAACTCTGCCTTGTCGAGCACGAAGCGGTAGCCGAGCCTCATCGAGATTTCATCCATACATTGACCTGCCTCCCAGACCTTGAAAGTGCCGCTGTGGTAGCCGCGGTTCTGGTAGGTCCAGTGGTAGTCCTCCATGGCCTCGATTGAAAGTGAGCAGGCGCAGTAAGTCGCGTCGCCGGAGCAGGTCTCGCCACCCATAATCGTGTAGGCGGTCTCGGCCTTCCAGAGAGCACGGTCCTTGTTGCTGCTGTAAGTTCCCCAGTCAGAGCCACTTGAGATGAAGCAGTCATTGTGTCCGGCTATACGTGAGAGGTCCGAGCCGTCATAAGCTGTCTCTACAGTTATAGTATCACGCAACTTGGTCTTGAACAGGCCGAACTTCAGCATTGGTGTACGGACTGCAACCTGCCTGTCCTTAGGCATTGCATCCAACAGAGCGTATATGAGCTTCCTGCGAGGTTCGTATGCAGCAGAGTTGCTAAGGCTCTGGTTAAAATGTGTCGTATAAGCCCATTCTCCCCACGAGCCACAGAAACCGGCCTGGAGAACAAGGATGATGTCGCTGTACTCCTGAAGTATAGGTTTGAGCTGCTCCACGTGGCGGAGAACGATGTCCACTTCCGGGTCATACGGCTTGGATGCCTCATCGTTATTGTCCTTGTAGGCAAAGCGCACGATGGTTTTCATGCCGACATCACGATGTGCCTGAAAGCTCTGTCGAATGATGTCGAGAGCTGCCGCACTGATGTCGCCTTCCATAAAATCAGTGAGATAGAACATGCTCAATGTCAATGTCTGACAACTTCTGCGGTTCAATGAAATTACCGATGAAGAAATCGCCTTAGGCATCTTGCCGCCACTGAATCTTACAGTATATTGGGAATAATATCCTCTCTCGGGATTGCAGAAATTGGTTTTTGACGGTCTGTATGTCACTGTTTCCGCTTCCCTGGTGAGGACAGGTTCCTTATCGCATCCGCAGTTCAGCACACAGGCGAATGACAGGGCACAGAGGGTGTAAATGTATCCTTTAACTTTCATAGCACATATTATTTCTTGTCGATTGTAACTGCAAGTTTCTCGGCTGCGCCGCCTTTCGCATTAGGAAGCACTCCAGAGCTTATCCAATTCTGCTGAAGGTCAACGCCCACTGTAAATGTGTCCGCAAATGGCACGTCCATCATCAGACGCATGATCTGAAGTTCATATTTTCCTGCCTTTCCGCTGCCGCTGCCGATACCTGAAGCGGAAATGTTATCCCATTTCCATTCGACAGCACCGACTTTGCCGCTGTATTGCCAGAATGTAGGACTCCACGACGAGTAGCCACCCGGCTGATAACAATATCCCTGAAGCATGTAGTCCACGTCGTTCCCGAGATGTTCACCGAGCGGATTTCCTCCGGTAGAAGGGTCATTGTCAGCATTGAAGAAAACATTGAGGACCGCGCCGGCATCCGTCTTGAGCATGGATTCGTCAAGTTCGAAATACATCCAGATATAGTCGTCATTGGCATATACTCTCATCTTCTTGAGAGCCTTCCATTTCGCGTCCTCCGCACATACGGTCTCCGCAACTTTGGACGCGTCGAGTGCATCCCAATCTGAAAAATCCGCGTCAATCTTGATCGGCAGCAGTTCGCTCGGATCCGGCTCAGGCTCTTCGTCAGTGCCATCGTCCGGAGAAATCACAGACGGGGTGTTGTCCACGGCCGGGGCATCTTTCTGACAAGACACCGCGCCGAACAGCACAGCCGCCGCCACACACACGGGATAAAGAATCTTTTTCATACAAGAACAACTAAGGTTATAGAGTATATATCGCTACTGTTTCCGGAAAAAATGTGGAGGATGGCTATCAATCCGCATTGATCGGCAGCCATCCTCTGGATAATTAAAGGCTATTTGAGTGTAAGTTTGATGGAAGTGCCGTCGGATGGGAGGATGCCGGCATTGTTCCAGCCATCATCTACATACAAGGCAACAACTCTGACTTGTTTGCCGAGGTCAGGAACATTTGTCTTGTCGACTGCATATTCTACACCATAGAAGCCGCCCTTGACGAGAGAGCCCGCAACATTTGCTGCAGATACTACCATATTGTCCAAAGCCACATTCTGCTGGCTTGTAGCAGGACTCATTCCCAGGAACTGTTTATTGGCTTCCGGATCAATGTAAGTCCAGCATTCGCTCCAACCGAGCTTGATCTTACCGGCATTAGACCAGATGTATGAGTCAACCAGGACATCATAGCCATTAGGCTCCTCAGGGAATTCAGGCATCTTTCCGCCTGTATCTTCATTATTGTCAGCATCAAACATAAGACGGAGGGTACGAGGCTGGCTCTTGCCACTGTCCCATTTCTCAGCCTCTGTATAGGCTGTTCCGATTACAGCAGCATCAACCTCCGCATAAACGTAAAGAAGTTCGTCCGTGTCATAGAATTTTATGAGTTTGACAGCTTTCTTGTCAGCATCAGACTCAACCTCTTTCATCACGACATCAGCCTCCGGAAGTTTTGCCCAATCGTCGAAGTTTCCGTCGATTACGATTCCCTCAACGTCGGCGTTGCTGTCATCGTCATTGTTGTTCTTGTTGCCACCGTTGTCTTTGCTGCAGGCAACAGCTGCGAGTGATGCCATCACTGCTGCAGCGAAAAGATTCATTGATTTTTTCATATTTTCACTTGTAGAGAAAGTTATTTCATAAGTTCAAGAGTGACGTACTGCTTGTCACCGCCCTGAGGGAGATAGCCATAAAGTTCTTTATCATACTTGTCACCACCATAAGAGAGGACGCTGATATTGACCTTGTTCTGTCCGCGGAGCTGGTCCATGGCGTCACGGCTGATGGCAAACTCTTCTTTTACTACAGTTCCGACAAGTCTTGCCTGGAAATCGCTTCTGACAACAAGAGTATTGTCAAGGTTTCCTCCATTATCAGTTCCCCACAAATAAGGAGGCCATTTGTATTCATAACCATCCTCCGGTACTTCACCCTGCACCTTAGCCCTTTCATCTGAAGGATCCCAATAGTTGTACTGACTCCAGCCAAGATTGATCTTACCGGTCTCTACAGCGATGTACTGGTAGAGTTCACAGCCGACTTCAAATCCTACTTGATTGAAAGGTCCAAGCTCTCTTCTGAACACCATACCTGTCTTAGGGTTTGCATCCGTATCGATAAACAATGTAAGTTCTTTGGCGAGACCACCTGTATTCCAGGCACCGTTTCCATCCCAAGAAGGATCTATCCTTTCAAGAGCAGGAAGATGGTTTTCAAACTCGGCATAGCAATAGATATAGTCAGCGTCAGAAGTGAATTTAACCGTCTTGAGAGCAACCTTATCGGTGGCATCAGCAGGAAGAGTTGCAACTACAGCTGTCTTGCAGGCATCCCAGTCCTCGAAGTTTCCGTCAATAGCGATAGACTCCGTAGGAACCTCGCCTTCACCTTCATCACCACCATTATTGTTTGTGGAAGATGACTTGTCGCAGGAAACGACTGCAGCACCCATCATGATGGCGGCTGCAAAAAACATAAATGTTCTTTTCATGTTGTTTGTGTGTTTAAATTGTTAAAAAAGTGGTTATTGTTTCTTTTTGGTTCCCCAATTAGGGTTCTGCTTGAGATTCTTGTTGAGCGCCAGGTCCTCAGACGGCAGCGGCATCAGGTAATCGCGGGACTCGTCGAAGACATGCTGAGTCTTCTGATGAGGGTCCACATACCCATTGGTCTTGCCGCTGAGAGTGATGGTCTTGCCGACCTGAAGCACATTGTAAGTGACCTTCTCGTCCAGGTCTGCAGGCTTCTCCTTCGTGTAGATCCAGACTTCATTCTGGCCGTCATGGTCGAGGTCGAATCCGCGGTCAACACCAGGGAAATACATTCCGTAGAAGTTCTGCTCAATACACTTGCCTGCCTTCCATCTCATCAGGTCATACCATCTGAAGTCACCTTCTTCCGCAAGTTCAATCGTCCTCTCACGACGGATCTCGAGGATGACACCCTTGTTCGCGCCCTTCACATTCGGGTAGCCGTATTCTGCACTTGACATATAGGCACTCGGAGAGTCATTCGCATCAGCGAGTTTCAGATTCGGCATTCCGACGCGGTCGCGCAAAGGTTTGATACTCATATCAATGTCATCCTGAGTGATATTTACATCGGTACGCTCAGCCATAGCCTCGGCATAGTTGAGATAGACCTCGGCAGCACGGAAGATAGGCATATCATTGTCAGTAGCCATCCAGCGTCCCGTCTCGAGAACATTGTTGCTCTGCGCGTACTTCACGACCTGATAACCGGTGCAGCTGGTATTGAAATCGCCGACCATGAGGGAATCCGCGTCAATGCGGTGGTAACCAGGGCAGCGCATGGTCTGGGCCAGGCGCGGGTCACGGCCTGTCATCTCCTCATAGTATTCCTTTGTCTCCCAGCCGGCATTGGCAGTGAACTCAGTTCCGTCAGCCATAAGATAGCTGCCCACGAACTTCTTGTTGAAGGCAAACTGATTCTGTCCGAAAGTGTTGTAGGTGGCGAAGTGTGAAAGGCCGAGAGAATAACTGTAGGCCTTGGCGAGGATGACCTCGTCGCTGTTTGCCACCTGTGAGGCGAAGAGCATCATATAGTCCTCGGCAGGTTTTCCGGTACTGTAAATCTTATAAGGTGAGGTAGTTATGAACTCCTTGGCAGCAGAAGCCGCCTGCGCGAGCCAGTAATTTCCGTCGTGCTCGGCGCCGTCGTTTCCATGGTAGTTGCGCCATGTGCCCTCGAAAAGGCAGAAACGGGATTTGAAAGCGAGTGCTGTCCACTTGGAGATTTTGTACAGGTTCTTCTCTGTGGAGAGGTGAGCGACGGCAAAGTCAATGTCTTCGAGCATCTTGCCCATGACATAGTCCCTGGAGTCTCTTGCCTTGTAGAGCTCGTTGTGTTCCTTGACGCTGAGTTCATGGTCATACCATGGAACGTCACCGAAGTCACGCACCTTGAGGAAATAGAAATACGCCCTGAAGAAACGTCCTACCGCCTCGTACTCAGCTCTGACTGATTCATCGGCACAGTTGCCGAGATTGTCGAGCATATTGTTTATGTCGCGGAGAGTGCCCCAGTCCCAGCCGCCGCCGGAAGACGGAACCACACGGAGCTTTCCTCCACGTATCTTCATCGGAAGATTCGTCTTGAAACAGATGTCGCTCTCTTCGTCGAAGAACGGGCCTTTGAAAAGGTCGGCATAGAATGTATTGGAAACGTTCTCGAACTGAGGCGCATCCTTAAAGTAAGAGTCTGAGGTTTCCTTGTCGAGAGGGAACTTGTCAAGACTGCACGCAGAAATGCCGAATGCGGCAACTGCGGTAATATAAAGTATATTCTTGATTTTCATACAGATTCCTCCTTTGTTAGAATGTTATGTCCACACCGAACACAAATGACTTCTGGTAAGGATAGTAGTAGCCGAATGAGCTCTGCTTTGCCATCGCTTCAGGGTCCATGTAGCGTGAGACTTTGGTGAGCGGCGAGAGATAGCCGAGGTTCTCACCGGTGAAGTAAACTCTCAATGCGCTGATGAACGTCTTGGAGAGGACCTTTTCCGGAATGGTGTATCCGAAAGTGAGGTTCTTCAGACGGCAGTATGCGAGATTCTGGAGATAACGGTCATTGGTCATCGTCAGATAGGTTGTACCCTTATTGGCCTGCCATCCTCTCGGACGCGGGAAGTATGCGCCGGTATTGTCGTCGCTCCAGACATTGTCCATATAGTTCTTAGGAATATATGTCGCCTGAGGGCGGTTATATGCTACCCAGAACGCCTGGTTGTCTGCTGGCGGATACCAGTTGAGACGGCCGATGCCCTGGATGAACATGGAGAAGTCGAAGCCGAGCCACTGTGCAGTGATATTGACACCGTACTGGAAGCGCGGAAGCGAGTTTCCTATGATGGTGAGGTCGCCTGAGTTGTCCACAGTGTAGGCTCCACGTGAAATCACGTCATCTCCGTCGAGGTCGCGGATACGCAAGTCACCGCCTTTCCAGCCGCCTGTCAGGTTTCCCTGAAGATAGGACTGGTCGATCTTGGAGGTGTATTCCGCTGCCGCAGCGTCAGACTCGAAAAGTCCGTCAGTACGGAATCCCCAGATCTCACCGAATGTCATGCCCTCATAATAGGTTCCGAGCACCTTGGAAGGGTTCTTGTATTTGGTAAGCTTAGTTATGTAGTCACTGTAGTTCACGCTCACGCCATAGGTGAACGGACTGCCTGCGAGAGTGAAAGTGTCTTTCCATGACAGGGTCAGTTCAATACCCTTTGAACGCAGGTTAGCAGCATTTGCGCTAGGCGCTGCCGCTCCATAGACTGAAGGGACAGCCTCACCTGAAGTAATCATACCCTTGGTATCACGGATATATGCATCTCCGGTGAAAGCAAGACGGTTTCCGAGGAAGCCGAGGTCGAGGCCGAGGTTGTAATGATAGGTGGTCTCCCATGTCAGGCCATCCATACTTGAAGAACCGACTGTGGCTCCGTTAGGCTTGTTGGACGCTCCGTTCTCGAAAATATAACCGAGATTGTAGGTGGAGACGGAACGGATGTATGCATAGTCAGAAACCTGCTGGTTACCAAGCGCGCCATACGAGAATCTGAGTTTGAAGAGGTCCCAGGAGGACTTCAGCGGCTCCCAGAATTTCTCCTCAGAGAGTTTCCAACCCACTGATGCTGAAGGGAAGAAGCCCCAACGGCTATTGCGCGCGAAACGGGATGTTCCGTCGTAACGTCCGCTGACCTCAACGAGATATTTGCCCATATAGTCGTAGTTGAACCTTGCGAACACACCTGCGAGAGCATATTCGGTCTGGTTTCCATTGACAGAGAATTCCTTGCTGCCCTTGGAGTTAGGCTGCACGAGATTGTACTCGCTGAGGTACTCTGAAGACAGGTTGTTTCCGCTGGTGTATGTGTAGCGGTAGTGCTGGGTCTCGTAGTTGTAACCTGCAGTGGCATTGATATTATGCTTGCCCTTTATGGATGTATGGTAGGTCGCATAGACATTGGCCGCGATGTAGCGGGTGTAGGCGAAACTGTCCTCGAGCTTGTTCTGGAAACGGCCGTAGTCTTCGGTGAGAATCTCGCCCGGATACATGCTGTAGGTACAAGGCACCCAACGGTTTGTAGAACGGTCGTTGTTGAAGGTATAAGTGAAATTCGCACGGATGTCCAGTCCTTCAATCGGATGGATACCGAGTTCAGCTGTGTTGGAGAAGTTGTATTTCTTCTTGTTGTTCACCTTCTTGTCGTCAAGCAGCTCGATGTGACAGCCGTTGGTGACATTGGAATCAGTAAATATCGTCTTGTACACATTGGTCCCGTCGGGGTTGCGGAGCGGAATGCTGGCAAGTCCGTGAACCTGGGAGTACATGAACGTGTAGTTGTAGTTTCCGTTGCCCGGCCAGTCGTAGTCCGAGGTGTAGAAGCCGAGGTTGTCGCTGAGCGTGATGTATTTGTTTATCTTGAACTCAAGCTTGCTGCGGAGGTTGTACTTGTTGTACTTGTCCGGACGCACACGGAATGTTCCCTCCTTGTGCTCGTAGCCACCGGAGAGGTAGTATTTGAAAAACTCCGAACCGCCTGACACTGAGATATTGTGCTGGGTGAACGGATTCACTGTCGTATAGAGCGACTTGTACCAGTCGGTATTGCAGTAGTAAATATAGCTCATCTTTCCGTTCCTCATCTCCTGGAGAACCCAAGGTCTTTCAGGATTCTCAGTCTTGTCGTTTCGGCGGATGTAGAGCTGGTGCATATCCTCCTCGGTGTAATGGGTGTAGTTCGTGCCGTTGGTGGCGAAAGTGAAGAGGTCATTGATATAGACGGAGTCATAACCCCTCGACTCATAGTCGGTACGTGTGGTCGGGACAGAGAATCCGCCGTTGCCGCTGTAGCGTACGACCGGCTTTCCCTTGCTGTCCTTGCCGCTCTTGGTGGTTATGAGAACGACTCCGAATGACGCGCGTGCTCCGTAGATGGCTGCGGAAGAAGCGTCTTTCAGAACGGACACGGACTCCACATCATGAGGATTGACCTTGGCCATGTCGCCCTCAACTCCGTCGATGAGCACGAGCGGAGAACCGCCGTTGATGGAGTTGTAACCGCGGATGTTGATGGAAGCGACATCGTCAGGCGAACCGTTGGATGTGGACACGAACATTCCGGGAACAGAGCCCTGAAGCATGTGGGTAAGTGTCGGAGAGGTCCTGTTGTCGAGTTCCTTGGAAGTGACGGTGGAAACCGCTCCGGTAAGATTTACCTTCTTCTGCACGCCGTATCCGACCACGACGGTTTCCTGAAGGTTCATCGCATCCTCGGTCATATAGACCGTAATATTGTCCTGCGCCGGCTGCACTGTCTGTCTCACTGTCGAATAGCCGAGACAGACGAATTCGAGAGTCACGGCTTCCGACGGAACGGTCAATGAAAATGCTCCGTTCATGTCGGTCACGACTCCGTTCGAAGGAGACGACATCACTGTAATGCCCATAAGAGGCTGCTTTGCCGCATCGAAGACCTGTCCGCTGACAACTCTCGTCTGAGCAAATGCCCCAAGACTGCACAGAAGCAGTGCGGACATCAGGAAGATTTTACGTAACGCTTTGTGGTACATATAGTTATTTGTTTTGTTATGGTTATTCTGCTATAAATGAAGCCACTCTGTTGTAGCCGAACGCCTCATCCCAGACTCCCTTGTTCGCGAAACGCACGCTGAAATCAGGATTGTCATGAAGTTTCGGATCAATGTCGGGAAGGTTTATGAAGAGCGTGTAGCTCTCGCCTTTTTTCAGACCTTCCGGCAGCACAAGTGTCTCATCATATTCATAATGCCTGCATCCCTTCCAGTCACGCGGATCCTTTTTCGAGACATAGACATATTTTTCCGTCCAGTCATTGTCATTGCGGAGAATGAATTCGAGTTTGCGTTCATTGATCAGAGACGCGAAGCCATAGTTGGTCAGACAGTATTTCATCAGGAACTCTCCCCCGGCTGTGAAATGTCCGAAGAACGATGCTCCGTTCAGCACGAAACGGTAACCGACACGTGAGGTGAGGTCCGTGTGGCACTTGTTCTGCTTCCAGTAATCCACGATTTCACCGTTCCATATGCGGAGATAGGAAAGATGGAAATCGCGCATGTGCTTGTTCGCATAACCGCACTCGCAATACGTATAGTCACGCTGAAAGCAGGACTCGCCACCTATGGTCGTATAATTGCCCTCGGTGCGGAGCAGCTTCTTGTCAGGCGTGCCGCCGTATGTTCCGCCGTCCGTGGAATTGACGAAATAACAGTCGCAATGGTTCGTAAGGCGGGAGCCGTAGTCACCATTGAAAGCGGTCGTTACGTTCACGGTGTCGGCAAGCTTGTACTGGCGGCCGAGAATGTAGCTCATGGCGCTGCGTTTCTGGCCGACAGTGCGGACTGCCACCATCCTGTCTTTCGGGAAACTGTCCAGAAGCGCCTTCACGATGGTGCCCTTCTGCTCGTCCGTCTTGATGTTGGTGGTTGTGTGCCATTCTCCATAGACGCCCACAAATCCGGCCTGAAGCACATAGATCACATCCTTGTACTCTTCCCAAATAGGAGCGAGCTGCTGGATATGCCTGAGAAGCTGAGGAAGATCAGGTTCCATCATCTCGGACTTGTCACTCCACGAATAAGCGTGGCGCAGAACGACTTTACATCCGGCCTCACGTTCACGTTCAAAATGGGTACGGAGCACGGCGAGGGCCTCTTCCGGAATGTCGCAACGCAGATAGTCACAGAAATAGACTCCGAGATAATGCAATGTACAGTTGAGGCTGCGGCAAGTCTTGAGTCGTGCCACAGTGAAGGGCTGAGGGACATTGCCGTCCTTGAAATGGTATTCCAACTGCTCATAGGAACCTCGCTCAGGAGAACAGAATTCCGCTTTCTCATACTGATAAGTCAGCGTGTAGTCAAACGGAGGCTTAGGAGCCTTGAAACTCTCCACAGTCCCATCGAATTCGTCAAGACGCCAGCCTGCGAACGGGTCGAAGTCCAATGTGGTCTCTCCCCCATTCTCAGGATTCACGTCCTTCTGACACGATACACCGGTGAATGCAAGCGCGATGAGCAGAACCGTCGTCGCTATTTTATTTGTCAATGTCATATTTTATTCAGCCTTGAATGCTGCAATTCTGTTGTATCCTGTAGTCTCGTCCCAGACGCCACGGCTCGCAACCCTCACGCTGTAGGCAGGATTGTCATGAAGATTCGGGGCAATGTCAGGAAGGTTCAGCCAGAGGGTATAGTTCGCACCCGGCTTCAGGGTTTCAGGAAGCGTCAGTTTCTCATCCCATTCGTAATGATGACAGCCTTTCCAGTCACGCGGATCCTTGTCTGAGACAAAGACATACTTCTCGGAAGGGTCAGCGTCATTGGTCAGAATCAGCTCGATCTTCCTTTCATTGATAAGAGACGCGAAGCCATAATTGGTCAGACACATCTTCATCAGGAAGTCGCCGCCGGCAGTGAATTTGCCGAAGAAAGACGAGCCGTTGAACACGAAACGATAGCCGATACGGGTAGAAAGGTCCTTGTTGCAGCCGTTGTTCTTCCAATAGTCCACGATGGCATAGTGGTTTGAGAGGTAGGACCAATGATACTGGCGCAGGTGCTTGTTGGAATACTCGCAGTCGCAGTATGTGTAGTCGCCCACGAAACAGGACTCGCCACCGACAGACACATAATTGCTCTCGGTACGGAGAAGTTTCTTGTCAGGTGTTCCGCCGAATGTTCCAGCATCATTGCCATTCACGAGCACGCAGTCATTGTGGTTGCCGAGACGGGAATTGTAAGAGCCGTCAAATGCGGTCGCAGCCGTAATCGTATCGGCAAGAGAGTATTGGCCGTCATTGATATACTTCATCACGAGTCTCTTGTGGCCAGGGGTGCGCAGGGCAATCTGTCTGTCCTTCGGGGTATGGTCGAGGTAGCACTTCACCAATTCGCCTTTCTGTGCATCCTTGGTGATGTTGGTGAGCGTGTGCCATTCTCCATAGACGCCGATGAATCCGCCCTGGAAAACATAGATCACGTCCTTGAACTCGTTCCAGATAGGAGAAAGCTGCTCGATATGACGCTTGATCCATTTGAGTTCAGGCTCCTGCACAGGCCATTTGTTGTCCCATGAATAGGCATGGCGGAGAATCACTTTCGTTCCGGCCTGACGCTCGAGAGTGAAATGAGTGCGGAGAATTTCGAGAGCTTCCTGTGGGATGTCGGACTCGAGGTAGTCACAGAGATATACTCCGAGGTAGTGCAATGTACAGTTGGTCGTCTTGCAGGAGACGAGACGCTCGAGCGTATATGGCTTAGGGAAGCCCTTGGTAGCCACGTCCTTGAAATGGTACTCAAGCGGGGCATAAGGTCCGCGCTCCGGGTTGCAGAACTCGTCCTTGTCGTACTCGTAGGTGATGGTGTACTCGAACGGCGCCTCAGGAGCCTTGAAGCTCTCCACCTTGTTCTCCAGTTCGCTGGCAATCTCCCACCCTGCCTTCGGATCGAAGCCTCCAGTCTGGGTGCCGTCACCTTCAGTAACGCTTTCTTTCTGGCATCCTGAAATCAATGCCACGCTCAGCAATGCCGCTATATAAATTCTGTTCGTCATTGTTTCAATGTTGTAAATTATTATTCTGCAAGTCTGAAATATGGAATCCTGTCAAGTGGAACATTTATCTTGACTGTCTGTCCGCCGGCGTATTCCTTTCCGTCATCCGCAATCCATCTGCCTTCAGGAAGGATGACCTCACGCTCACGTCCCGGATTCACCATCGGAGCCACGAGGATGTCAGAGCCTATCATGAACTCGTCCTTCACGCCCGAGAGTCCCTGGTGAGGGAAATGAAATTCGAGAGGTGTCACTACCGGCTCACCCGTCTTGGAAGCCCTGATTATCAAAGACTTGATTTCAGGCAGGAGTTTTTCCCTGATCTTCACCGACTTGAGCACTGCATCGAGATGTTCCTTGTCGAGAATGCGCCACGGAGCCACGGAGAACTGCATCATCGGCATCAGGGCATGAGTCTGTGCAGAGCGGACGATGAGGTCCTGGTCTATCGGACATCCCGGAAGGAACGAAGCGAAGCTGCCGCCTCCGATCATGTCCGGACAGGAATACCAGTAACCCATAAGGTTGGTCGCCATCATCTCAGGAATGAGGACCTGGACCGCTTCCCAGTTGTGAGCCTTGTCATGAAGACGCTGCACGATGGCCTTTCCGCCGTCACGCCAAGAGGCACGGTATTCATTGTAAGGATACTTGTCGGCATAGTCAGCGAATGCCTGGCAATACTCGTAGGCCTGCAGATTGCCCATTGTACGTGAATCCTGAGGGAAGAGGTTGAAGTCGCCGGCATCGAACTTGAATCCATCTACGCCATAGTTCTTGCAGAGATTGTCAAGCTGCCGGTCGAACCACTTGACAGTCTGAGGATTGGAAAGGTCGAGCTCGGCAGAATAGCCGTTCCACCACTCCACAGGATAGACTCCCGCGCCTTTCTTTCCGACAAATCCGCCGAAAGAATTGATTTCAGCCCAGATCTGATACTGGTCCATGCTGACAAACGGGCAGACCCAGAGCATAAGTTTGAATCCCATACGGTGAAGCTCATCTGACATGGCCTTCGGGTCAGGGAAATGCCCCGGGTGAAACACCCATTTGCCGTAGTCTTCCTGCCATGTGTCGTCAATCATGATGATGCCGGCCGGAAGTCCGTTACGGATTATGCCGCGTGCATATTCAAGCACGTCTTTTTGGTTTTGGTTGTACTGTAGTTCTATCCAGGTATTGTACTGCGGACATTCGAAGAACTCCGAAGGAGGGAGCTTACCGTCCGCAGGGAAAAATTCACGCTCGCCGAAGCGGTATGCGTCCGCGAGAGTCTTGCCGACAATGCCGGTCTCTATCTTCGCAAGCGCATTCTCCACAGTAAGCACATTTCCGTCAATATGGAAATCATAAGGTGCATCAGACCAGACATAGCGTCCGTCGCTTGTTATCAGCAACGGCATTATCTGGTTTCCGCTGTTCTGGCTGAAGGTGGTCTTGAAGCCGTCCTGGTAAGGCATGAACTTGCCGTCGGCAATGCGTCCGCCCCATACCTGCTCGCCCTCGTTCAGGACAATGCGGGTAGAATAAATCGCAGGAGCGTCAAGAGCCTTCTCGATTTCCTTCACTGACAATGTTCCCTTTACCTTGACCATCTTCTTGTCGGAAATGAGGTAGAGGGACGGCACCAGACGGCTGTCGAATGCATTTTCATAACGCACCAGCTGTCTGGAGTCAATATAGTTCGCCCAGTCTTTCAGGACAGCTGACTTGGCGGCGAACTCGTCATTGTTTTCTCCGATATAGAGAGAAATGAGACGGAGATTGTCGTCAGAGGCAGCCTTTTTGAGCACAGAAGAATTCACGGCTTCTTCCATCAGTTTCGTGCAGGCCTTGCAGTCCTCACCATAGATGAGAATGACGGCCTGACGGTCCAGAAGGCGATGAAGCGATGTCTCGTCACAATTGCTGTCGCTTATAGGGAGGTCGATCACTTCGCTGCCCACTGCATTGGCCTGAAGCAGATGCCTCTTCCAGTCCACACGTCTGTAGTCCGTGGACATCAATGATGTGCAACGGGCCTCGCGGTCGAGGATGTGGAGATAGAGTTCGTCGTCACGGAGCGGTGAATCCACCTGATAGAACGTCTGTTCCATCGCATCCGAGAAGACGATGAAAGTTCCGTCCTGCTCTGCAGCAGTAAGGCTGTCAACGGTGGTATAGACTCTGTCAATGAGTCTGTACGCTTCGTCAGGATCGGCTGTTGAGAGTTTTTTGGCAAATCTTTCGAACTGTTTCTGCGACATCTGCCAGCAGTTGCCTTCTTTATGGAAATCGAGGGAGACCTCGCTGTTGCAGCCGACTGCCGCAACAAGCGAGATACCCAACAAATATAAAAGCCTTGTGAATTTCATATAATGCGCCTGTCTGTTCTTTAGTTGTTCAGTTTGATAGTGCTTCCGACTGCATCAGGGGTGTTGGAGTAACCGCTGACACCGTCTTCATACATAAATATTCCGAGCTTGAGTTCTGTCAATCCCTTGAGTCCGAGACGTTCACGCTCGATGATGAAGCTGTAACGGAAAGTCTTGTCCTTCCATTCGCCCTTTCCGGTAGCGAAGTTCTGCCAGTCTGATGTGCCGGCCTTGACGTCACCGAAGCCGCCGTTCTTGCCTTCCGTGATGGAAGGGCTCCATGTTTCAGGAGTGATGGTATAGGCAGGACGGGTTTTGGTCTCTGGATCGAAAGAATCTGAAGGGAAGATGTAATGTCCCCATCTGTCCTTCCACCCGAGAGCCTTGTCTTCATCGCTCAGAGGGCGTTTGCAGGAGATGATTCTTCCGTTCAGGACTGTTTCCCAGCAAGTGCCTACCGGCCAGCCGATTCCTTGTCCTGACTCCACGCCGTCGAGGTCGAGTCCGATGGCCAGTTTGCTGATGAAGCCAGGGCAGAACTCATAGTACTCGCCGTTCTTGAAATAGAGATTGTCAGTGTCAGGAACTTCGATATAGCCGTAAACATAGTCTGCGTCGGAATCGAACTTGATCTTGGTGTTGCCGCGGTTGTTGCCAGGGTTTGTAATCGGAGTGTAGTCCACATTGGCCCAGTCGTTTACGCCGCGAAGCTTCCTGTAGATAGCGGTCTCGTCGAAAGCTGGGGAATCGGCATTCTTGAGGTTGAGCCTGTAACCGCCCCTGTCAGGATTGGTAAGGTTTGCTCCGACGATTCCTTTGCCGTTGTCGAAATTGACACCGACCACCGTCTTGGTAGCGTCAGCCAGTCCTACGACTTTACGGTCGATCACGAAGGTATATTTGAATACAGAAGCGGAGAAACTGCCTTCACCATATCCTGCAGGAGAGCCTGTGGTCACTTCTGCACCATATTTCTCGCCGTCTGCGGATGTCTGGCTATGCAGGCCAGGTGTCCACACAAGGTTTTCGCCGACCTCGCCATAGACTGATACGTCGAAGAATTTGTATAGGGTGAAGAGCCATCCGCCGCCCTGGGTTGCGCTCTGGTCTCCGTCTGTGTCAAGCCAGATTCCGAGGTTCTTCAGCATAGACAAATCCTCGTCTCCCTTGGACTCGATATAGCCGTAGATGTAGTCGAGGTCGGAAGTGAGACGGATGCAGCTGAGGTTGCGTTTCCACTGTGTCCTGTCATATTCCTTGTCCGTGGCGGTGTAGGCCGGTGAAGGGGCAGGAAGATAAGTCATCTCCGACTCCCACCATGAGAGCGGTTTCAATGCTGTCTTAAGCTTCACATTAGGGTCTTCCTGTGGTTTTTCTTCAACGGTAACTGCCGTGAATGCATCACGTGAAATCTCCACTGCCGTCTCGCAGGCTACGGTTTCAGCATCGGAAAGGGTGATGGTGTAGCCTCCTGCGAGGTTTGCAGGAAGTGCTGTCACGTAATAGGTCTTGCCTACTTCAAATCCGGCTGCAGGGGCATTGACCTTTATCTCCGAGACGCTCTGCTCTGCAGGGGTCGCAGCAGGTTTGCCTGTGGCATCGAGGGCTACGGAAGCTTTTCCGGCTATCTTCTCGCCATTGGCAGCCTTGAAAGTGAAGGATGTGAGGCCTGCTCTCTGGAAGGTGACAGCCACTCCGCCGCATACTGCGGAGAATTTGAGTGAGCTGTCCCCGGATTTGGCAACGAGCGGCCAGCAGGTTTCGGCTGCAAACGAGCCTTCCTGCGCGGTCTGTGTCTCAGGCACTGTGACTGTGAACGCCGCACCGTCGAATGCGGAGGCCGTCGCAGCTGGATAAACTGCCCATTTCTCCACTGCAGGAACTTCTGCAGGCTTTTTCGGGTCAATGAGAAGGCTCATCCTGCCCTTGAATGTGGCGCTCGCGCCTTCGCCTGCGGATGTGAATTCGCTCACTTCCGTCTTGCTGTCAGCAGTATAGAATACGGAGATCTTGTCACCGCTTTTCCATGTGACTTTGCCGTCGGAGAATGTGGTCTTGGTAAGTGCCTCGATTTCTCCTGTCAGTTCGACATCGGTCATCTTGTATGTGGCCTCGCCCTCGTCCGGTTTCTCAGGAGTCACCGGCGTTTCAGGCTCCAACGGCGTGTTGCCCGGCTTTTCCGGCTCCTCCTGCGGTTTCTCACATCCCGCCATAAGCGCGATGCAAACCATCGCTGCAGCTATAATGTTTCTCTTCATGCTTTCTGGTGATTAGTTGTTGAGTTTGATGGTAAAGCCGGCACTGCTTGGGATACAAACGAATCCTGTATAGTTGAAATTAAATGCAACTCCTATCTCAAGTTCGTCTTTACCATAGATTCCTAGTTTTTCTCGGTTCAGCACAAATGAATATCTGAATATCTTGGTCTCTCTGTTCCATTCACCTTTACCTGTCGCTATATCATCAACGCCCTCTGTACCGGCAAGAACGTTCTTTCCCCAGTTCTTATCTATTGTGGTCATATCATAAACTTTCGGCGACCAAACAGAAGGTGTAATAGAGTAATCCGGTAATTTTTCTCCGAAATCTTTATATTTGGTAGTAACTCCATTTACAGTGATTGTACTTGCACAACCTCCCCACTCAGCATAATCCCAGCCTTTCTTGTCAGTAAATGTGTAGCTTGATGATTTACCGTTCAGAACGACATCATATCCTTTATTACTAAACTTATCAGGGCCCTGTCCGACCTTTATGCCGTCAGTATCGATTCCGATGGCAAGATTTGCCAAAATACCAGGATGCAGACGGATGAAACCACCTTCCGGATAAATAAGTTTATCTGTATTGACTTCAAAATAGCCATAAACATAAGATTCATCTGAATCAAATTTCACAACCGATTTTCCTTTGTCATATCCATCTTTAGTGTACGCCGGTTCTGAAACATTGGTCCAATAATCGAAGGACTTTATCAAAGATTTAAATCCAGGGACCTCAGTAGTATTCTTAAGCGGTACGATATATCCCGCTCTATCAGGAACGGTAACATAATCACCTGAATTGAAGCCACGTCCATTATCGAAGCAGATTCCTACAACTGCACTTGAAGCATTTCTTAAACCAACAACACGTCTATCAATGATAAAAGAATACTTAAACACACCATTTTCAAAACTTCCCTCACCATATCCTGCATCAGATGCCGTCGCCTCAGCTTTTCCACAAGATGGTGTTGCCCCTGGAGCTCCTGTCGGATTCGGATAGAATTTTGTTTTCCAGATCATATTGCCATCTGCGTCCACACCCCCGTAAACAATTTTATCAAAATGAGGATAAGTATTAAATAACCAGCCTCCGATTCCATTATTTGGTCCATCTACATCAAGCCAAATTCCCAAATTCTTGAACTTTGACAAATCGGTCGTTCCAGTATATTCAACATATCCATACAGATAATTGGCATCAGATTCAAAACGAATACAGTTCAAATTGTATTTCCACTGATACTGGTCACCGTTCACGCCAGCATGAACTGGTTCAGACATATCGTTTTTATTCTCATCCCACCATGAGAGTGTCTTGAGTTTGTCGGCAAGAGGGGCGTATGTTATCGTCTCAACATCTTTAGCGTCAAGCACACCGAAAACTGAGCGTTTGATGGCTATGGAAGAGGAGCCGCCGAATGACTTTTCGTTGGAAAGAGTGACGGTATAGCCACTTGTAAGTGTTGCAGGGAATGCGGTCATATAGTACCATTTGCCGACCTCGAAACCGCCTGCAGGGGCATTGACAGTGATTTTTGACACCGCACCATCTCCGAGAGTGGCGACAGGAGTGCCGTCCTCACCGATTTTCACGCTTGCGGTACCGGCGATCTTGGCTCCTTTGGCGTCAAAGGTAAATGAGGTGATGCCCGGAGTCTGGAAAGAGACTTTCACGCCGCCGCATACAGCCTTGAATGAAAGCGCTGTAGTAAGGTCAGATGTCTTGGCCACGACAGGATACGCACCTTCCATGAATGAGCCCTCGACAGCCGTCTGCACGGATGGTACAGTAACATTGACAGAAGTCCCGTCGGAAGCGTCAACTGTTGTAGCCGGATAGACTGCAAGAGCGGAAACCGTCGTCAGGTCCGTGTCTTCTGCAGGAAGAGAGAGGCTGCCGGCGAATCTGGCTGAGGCTGCCGGAATGAGGTTCTTGGATGTGAACACACTGTGTCCTGTTTTGCCCTCTACGGTGTAAAACAGACTGATTTTGTCAGATACTGACCACCAGTGTGCATTGTATTCGGTCATCACGGTCTTGGTCGCATCTGCAGCGGCAGAAGCCGTCAGTTCGACTGCGACCTCCACCTGTGATGGAGCTTCTGCAACTTCCTGTTTCTGGCAAGAAGCAAATGCCACGAGGCAAGCTGCTGTATAGATTATATTTCTTTTCATGATGTTTCTTCAATTATTGGTTATCTTATTCCACGGCATCAGATTACCATTCCTCAAATTCAGGAGACTCCAGATCGTACTGGCCTTCTATATTACTTTCGTAGCCGCTTCGAACCGTAGCAAATCCACCCTCAGTAGTGAAAACAAACACTTTCACTTCAGGTCTGCAATACTCTTTAGTATTCATAAATTATTGATTATTAGTTTATTGATTATTCAGTTTCAAGCGGAATCCGGCACGGTCAGGTATAATGGCATAGTCATTCATACCGCCTTCGTCGAAGGTGATGCCGATGGCGATTTCCTCCATTTCTCGAAGTTCCAGACGGGTACGGTCGATGGTAAATGTGTATTTGAAGATACCGTTTGCGAACTCACCGCGTCCAGTACCGATATTGGACCACTCTTCCATAGACGTGATGGTGTTGCCGAAGTTGTCTCCGCCTGCGGATACGTCGCTTGCCTGCGGATTCCAGACAGAAGGCTCATAGGCCGTAGCGCATTTGCCGCGCAGAAGTATATTGAAGCCCTTGTAGTCACAGAGGAACCATCCGCCGCCCTGTCCCTCACGCTTGTCGTCCGTATCGAGCCATACACCGAGGTTGTTCAGGATATTGGTTCTTTCCGTCCATTTGTCGCGGTCAGCAGTATTGACCTCGACATAGCCGTAGATATAGTCGGCATCGGAAGTGAGCTTGGTAATTTTAGCACCACGCTCGAATTTCACTTCCTGGTGCGGAAGCGCATCAAGATTGTCGAAGAAGGAGAATTCCTTCACATTGGACAAGATCTTGGACTCGTCGTAAGTGTCCTCTACTTCTTCCGGAAGTTCCGGCTGCGGAAGAGGCGTAATCGGTGGAAGCGGCTGTTCTATTTCGGTTTTGGACTTGTCGCAGCCAGGGAAAACAGCAAGCGTCATCACCGCAAGAGATACGGTGATGAGCCTGCCAAACCCATATGAAGTATGGAATTTCATATTGTTCAGATAGTGTTGTTTGTCAATGTCGGATTAGCGTGGATTCTGAGGAATGCCTGTCACGAGGATTTCCTTCTTAGGGATCTGGTAGCGCAGACGGAGATCGTCGTACTTGACGACTTCCCACGGCTGACGGCCTGCATATCTGCGGTCAATGTCCTTCTTGTTTCTCTGGAGGTCGAACACGCGGAAGCCTTCGAAGCAGAGCTCGAGACGACGCTCATCCAGAACTACATCCAGAACGGTGTCATAGCCGCGCTCCTTGTAGTTGTCGAGTGTGAACATGGCCTCGTCGGAAAGCCCTGCACGTTTTCTGATGACGTTCACGTCGTCAAGCGCTTTCTTGTCTTCGCCCAAGTGAGCATAAGCCTCTGCACGGTCGAGAATGAGCTCGCCCCAACGGATGAACGCAGGAGATGAAAGGTTCGTGAGCTGGCCTTCCTGGCAAGAGAACTTCTTCATGTAGTTCAGCGGATAGACATTTCCGCCACCGCCGATACGGCATCCGAGTGAATCGGTAACAGTGACATACTGCTTGTTGCCATCGTGGGTCGTGATGTAGTATTTCGGGTAGGTATTGACAATCTCGGTCTCGACTTCGTGCTTCTTGGAGCGCTCGGTTTCACCTTCGAACCAGTATTCAGTGCAGGTCCACTTGCCTGTAGCCTCATTGAAGACAGGATTACGGTCAATGTTGTTCTCATAGTGCGCATCACCTGTCGGAATCGGCCAGTAAATCATCTTGGCACCAGTCTTGGACTTGTGCATCTGGTCGAGCATCGTAAGGCGCTTATCCTCAGGATATCTCCAGAAGAGGTCGAGGAGCGGCTGAGACCAGTAGATCTCTGCCCATCCTGAACCGTCGCCCGGGTCACCCTGACACCAGTACATTGAACCGAGAACTGCGGACTGGCCTGCGATGTCAGTGGTATTGTCAATGAGACCTACGCACCAGAGGACTTCCTTGGACTCCTTGGTGAACTGGAAAAGGTGCTCATAGTCAGGGTCGAGCATTGAAGAAGGCTCTGCGCCCGCAAGCATCTCACCCACCATGTTTATACAGTCCTGGTCACGTCCTTCATAGAGATATAGACGGGCGAGGAGGCCCTGTGCGGTAGCCTTGCTGATGTAGCTGTTGTTGCCGCGTCTCGTGCCGCCGTCCATACATGCCACGGCCGCTTTGAGGTCAGCCTCCACCTGGTCATAGACCTGTTTTACGGTGGCGCGGGTCGTACCGCTTTCACCGGTGTTGATGATCACGCCCGGCTCCGAGCCGTCGCTCCACACATAAGGGAAGCTGAACACCTGGCAGAGATTCATGTGGGCGAATGCTCTCATGACGAGGTTTTCTCCCTTGATATGACGAAGCACAGCATCGTCAGTGTCGTCCGGTATCATATTGATAAGCACTGATGTAGCGTAGCATATCTTGTAGGATATGAACCAGAAGTACTCGGTATTGGTATCAGTAGCCGAGTCATCGAGTGTGGAATCGAGGAACAGAGGGTCAGTACTCTTTCCTGACATCAGGGTATTGTCACCCTTGAACTCGTTGAGCTGGAATAAGTGACGGACATAAGTGTTGCCGACGGTGAAGAATCCGCCGTAGTCCAACGCCGCCTTGAAAAGGGCGTAGTTACCGTCAGTGGCCACTCCGGCATTCTCGACATTCTGCATGCTTCCGGACGAAACCTTGTCGTACGGGAAGAATTCAAGATTGCAGGAAACCGCTGTTATCAGCGTGGCAATCAGCAATATATATTTTTTCATGACTGCTTTCATTAAAATTTAACGTCAACTCCAAGAGAGAATACGCGGGACACAGGATAGTTGTAGCTGAAAAGTCCCTTTACACCTACCTCAGGGTCCATTCCGGAGAATTTGGTGAATGTGTAGAGGTTGTCACCTGAGAGGAAAATCCTCAGTCCCTGAAGATGCATCTTCCTCAACACATTGGCAGGAAGAGGATAGCTGATGGTGATATTCTTGATACGCAGATAGCTGCCGTCCTCGAGATAACGTGAAGTAACCTCATTTGAAAGACGGTTTCCTCCGAGTCTTGCACGAGGATGCGTAGCCTTGTCACCCTTCTTGGTCCAGCGGCTCCATCCGAGGCCGTTGTCGATGGACATGAAGTTATAGTCGATGTAAGCTCCGTCCGAGTCCACATAACGGCGTGAGTCATTGAAGACCTTGTTGCCATAGTTGAACTGGAGGTTTGCGCTTATCTCGAAGCCATAGACATTGAAAGTATTGAGAAGACCACCGACAAGTTTAGGCTGAGCATTGCCGACAATCTGGTTGTCATTGGTGAGGTCAGCTTGTGTAGGCTCGGTACCTGTGACATTGCCGTTCTCATCCTTTATCAGGTGTTCCCAGAGAGGGTCGCCGGTCTCAGGATCTACGCCCAGCCACTTCGGCATATACCAGCTGTAGAGTGCCTCGCCTTCGCGGTAAATCTGGTTACCCTGTGAGCTTGAAGACATGATGTCCTCGTGGTCAGGAAGATATACGACAGTATTCTTGTTGTGTCCGAGATTGAGGGTGGTAGTCCACTTGAAGTTCTTGCGGTTGAAGTTGTTGGAGGTCAATGTGAGTTCCACACCCTTGTTGCTTACCTTGCCGACATTTTCAGTTCTGCGTGAGAAGCCGGAGCTGAGGGCGAGAGGGACATCGAGGAGAAGATCCCTGTTAAGGTTACTGTAAACATCGATATTGAGGGTGAGGAAATTGCGGAACGACACATCGATTCCGAGGTTTCTCATCACCGCTGTCTCCCAATGGAGGTAAGGATTGGCCACAGTTTCAGGATAAGCTCCCTGAACTCCCTGATACTGAAGCCTTTCGTTGAATCCGTAGATATCGAGGTACTTGTAGTTTCCGATATTGGAGTTACCGGTAAGACCATAGCTTGCCCTGAGTTTGAGGAAGGAGACGACATCCTGGGACTTCATGAAATCCTCATTGGAGATGAGCCAGGCGAAAGAGCCTGCCGGGAAGTAGCCGACCTTGTTCTTAGGTGCAAAAACTGAAGAGGCATCTGCACGGAATGTGGCATTGAAGAAGTAGCGCTCGTTATAGGAGTACTGCGCCTGGGCGAAAAGTGACCAGGAAGCAGCCTCTGTCTTGGTTCCGTAGATGTTCTCAGGCTTGGTTCCGTTGAGCACCTGCATTCCGTTCTTGAGGCCTGAGGTGACAACGTTCATGTACTCGTAGTCGCTGCAGCCGTACTCATGGCCGAGGAGGGCATTGACACTATGGACATTCTTGAACAACTTATTGAATTTGAGAATGTTGGTAGTTCCGAAAGAGTGGCCCCAAGTGAGTCCCTGACTGATCTGTCCATCCGGCCAACTCTTGCTTTTCGCCTCCGGAGTGGTGACGCTCTTGTAGAAAGAGTCGTCTGAGGAGTAGCGGTTTGTAGTGGAGATGGAGAGGTAATCGGTGATGTCCCAAGACAGGCGAAGGTCACCGATGAAGCTCTTCGATGTCGAATACGGGTTAGGATTCATTGACGATGCGAAGAGAGGGTTGTTCGCCTCGCGGCCATACCAGGTTTTCCCGTTGTCAGGACGCACGGCTGAGTCAATGTAGATGTATTTTCCGGTGCGCTCATCGTAAGGGCTGTTCCACGGAAGCTGGTTATAACATCCGAGACCGTGCCCGGTGATGGTCTTGGACTGGGTGTAGTTTACGCGGGCAGTAAGATTTACGCCTTTCACGAGTTCAGCACCGACTTCTACCTTGCCGGAAAGTTTGTTGTACTTGGATTCGCGCTGGGTTCCGTTCTCGTCATACCAGTCGAGACTGGTGAGGAAAGTGATTTTCTTGAGGTTGGCGGAAGCGGAAGCGTAATAGTTCTGGGTGACACCCAAACGGCGCGCGTCATCCAGCCAGTCGAAATCCTGGTTACGGAGTTCCTTCGGATAAGCCTTCATTGAAGCTTTGGAAAGAACTGATGAATAGAAGTTATATAGCTCGTTTGCGTTGAGAACGCGGAAACGTCCGGTCAGAAGCTGTTTGAGGCCGACCTGGGCCTTGAAGTTCACAATCGGGTCCTGTCCCGCCTTGGCATGCTTGGTGGTAACAACGATTACACCGCCGGAACCAGAAGCACCGTAGATACCGGTAGAACCTGCATCCTTCAGGACTGTGATGCTCTCGACATCGTTAGGGTTGAATGTGCCTCCTGCTATGCCATCCACGACATAGAGAGGGTCCGAACCGGCTGCGATACTGCCTGTTCCCCTGATTCGGATGGTGGCAGAAGAGCCAGGAGCGCCTGAAGAATTGGTAACCTGGACGCCGGCAATCTTGCCCTGGAGCATTGACCCGAGGTCTGGAGTCGTGACGTCGCGAAGCTTGTCTCCCTGCACAGTGGTGACCGCGCTGGAAAGCTCCGCCTTTTTCATTGACGAGTAACCTACCATCACGACTTCATCGAGCGTGTTGATGTCGGATTCCATTGTCGCATTGACTACAGAACGGCCGTCCACATCGACTGAAAGGTCTTTGTAACCGAGGTAACCGAGAAGGAGTGTAGCATCTGGAGCTACTTCTACAGTGTACTTTCCATCCACGTTTGTGATGACGCCTTTGGAAGTTCCCTTTACTGCTACGCTGACACCCACAAGTGGCTCACCAGTAGCTTTATCCGTGATTTTTCCGGACACGCGCTGCTGCGCAACCGCCTCCATAGAAAATGTAAGGAGGCATAAGGCCAGCAATGTACTGACCTTACTAAGCAATAAGGATCTCATTTAGCTATTTATTAGTAAATAGTCGTGAAAATATGGTTTTATCTCATAGAACCGTCGGCGAAGGCATACTTGAAGCCATCCACCTTGTTCCAAGCTCCACGAGTGAAGTCAGGCACCTCGACAGGAGCGCAGCCGTTCTCGATGGAAATGGAACCGAGTTCACCGATGCAGCACCATTCTGCAAGGTCATATACGTCCATATCGAGCGGAAGTCCGTAGTGGAGGCAGTAGTTCAGACGGTAGTCCATAAGGAAGTCCATTCCGCCATGTCCGCCGACTTTCTTTGCAAGTGTCTCGAGGTCATCATCAAGAATCGGTGTAGGATACATTTCCTGAAGTTTCTTCACTACACTTTCAGGAAGAGTTCCATGGAAGTCGATACGGTCTCTTTCATTCATAAGGCCGTCGCCTTCTCCTTTATCGTCACTTACGATAAGACCGATGTGCTCAGCCTGTCCCTTGCTGATGCTCCACTGCTCTACAGGGTATTTCGCAGCATAGCCTTCTGTTCCGACAAGCTGGTACATTCTGTTGTAAGGACGCGGAGTCATCACATCGTGTTCGATAAGGATGGACTTGCCGTTTTCGGTGAGAATCATTGTGGAAGTGAGGTCACCGTTCTGGAAATCAGGCATATCCTCGTTCTGGTATCTCTTGACAGACTTGATACCGTTAGCAGAAGGGGTATCCATGGCTACAAGAGTCTTCAGGCGGTCTCCCCTATGGATATTGAGGGCCTGGCAGACAGGGCCGAGGCCATGAGTAGGATAGATGTCTCCCTTGTGCTTGCTGTTGAATTCAAGACGCCAGTTTCTCCAATATCCGTCCCAGAAGTCTGTAAGGTTATGGCAATAAGCACCCTCAGCGTGGATAATGTCACCGAAGACACCTTTGCGTGCCATCTCGAGTGCAGAAAGCTCGAAGAAGTCGTAGCAGCAGTTCTCAAGCATCATACAGTGCTTCCTGTTCTTCTCCGCAGCATTGACAAGCGCCCAGCACTCGGCAATAGATGTGGCTGAAGGAACCTCGATGGCGGTGTTCTTGCCGTTATTGAGGGCTTCGAGCGCAACCGGAGTGTGATTTACCCAGTCGGTGCATATATATACAAGGTCAATGTCGTCTCTCCTGCAGAGTTCCTTATATCCTTCATCGCCGGTATAAGTCCCTCTTACCTCGATTCCATGCTCTTTCAGGAAATCGACATTTTTCTGAACTCTGTCAGGTTCAATGTCGCAGAGGGCAACGATCTTGGTCCATGGAACGGACAGATATCTGTACAATGCATAAGAGCCGCGTCCGCCAAGTCCTACGAAACCGATCCTGACAGTGTCAATAGGGGCGAGGCGAAGTCCGAGGACATCGGTCTGTCCCTCAGGACGGGCCGGAACTTCTGTTTTTATGACCTTAGATTGCTCATTGCAGCACGAAACGGCCAGCATTGCAGCCGCAGCAACTACGGTCAACAACGACATAAATGGTTTAGAATAATGCATATAAATTTAGTGTTAATGGTTTTCTGTTACTGTCTATTGTCGAGATACTCCTTAAGTTCGTCAGGTGTCCTTGCGGGCTGTTCATGTTCCGGAAGGCCGACTATGCCCCATGCATATTTGCAGTATGTAAGTCCCATTTCTTCATAGATCTTTGCGGAATGGTCGAGAGCTTTACGGAAACGGTTCCAGTCCTTATGCCCCTCCTGCACCCACTGCACCTCGCTGAGTGCGGCAAGTCGTGGAAGAAGCATATATTCGAGATACTCCGGAGTGTTCACGTACTCTGTCCAGAGATTGGCCTGAACACCGAGAATCCTCTTCTTTCCGTATTCCGGCACGCCGTCGTAAGGCTCATAGCCATAGACATTTTCGACAGGGAGATAGGCACCGATGGAGAACGGTTCGCGGTCCTGCTCATGCGACTGATAGCGGTCAATGTACATATATCCGCGTGGACTCATAACGCAGTCATAGTTCCAGAGCCTCTGGTCCACATTTTCGCCTGTTCCTTTCCATGTCATGACGGTAGCGCCCTCTGCAAGGTCACCTTCGAGGATTTCTTCCCAGCCGATTATGCGGCGGCCGTGTTCAGCCAGGAATTTCTGGATGCGGGCGGTGACATAGTTCTGAAGATATTGTCCTGCCGTATGTCCGTCGTGGTCATACAGTCCGAGAGCCTTCATTCTCGCACGACAACGAGGGCAGGCGTTCCAGCGGTCCTTAGGCACCTCGTCGCCACCTATATTTATATACTTGGACGGGAAGATGTCCATCATTTCAGTAAGGACATCCTCAAGAAATTTGAATGTCTCCTCCTTTCCGACGCAGAGCACGTCTTTCTTCACGCCCCACGTATTGGCCACCTCATAAGGACCGCCTGTACATCCCAATTCAGGATATGCCGCGAGGGCGCTGAGCATGTGGCCGGGAAGGTCGAGTTCCGGAATGACAGTGATGCCGCGTTTTGCAGCGTAAGCTACCACATCACGCATTTCATCCTGTGTATAGAAACCGCCATGGTCTTCAGGACGGAGATGTGTCCTGTCGAAGTCAATCTGAGTGCCGTGACGGAGCGAGCCGACTTCTGTAAGTTTAGGATATTTCTTGATCTCCATTCGCCATCCCTGGTCCTCGGTAAGATGCCAATGGAAGACATTCTCCTTATAGACGGACATGATGTCCAGGCATTTCTTTATTTCATCTACGCTGTAGAAATGACGTCCCACATCGATGAGGACACCACGATAGGCGAAACGTGGAGCGTCCTTTATGACACCGCTCGGAATGGAGAAGTCCACGCCTCTTGCCCTCTTGCTTCCATAGAATTCTGCCGGAAGCATCTGGGCGATGGTCTGGAGTGCGTAGATGAAGCCGTTGTAAGAATTGGCCTTCACCTGGACACGAGACTTGTCCGTCTCTATGGTGTAGGCTTCGTTTGCGAGAGTGGTGTCAATACTGAACACGACACCTTTTCCTTCCTCTCCTGATATGATACTATTTTTGCCACCCGCAACTGTCTGAAGATGAGCGGCAAATTCCGCTATAGCGGACTTGACATTATCGTCAATCTGTTCGGAAACAATTAGGTCAGAGGACTTTAGCCTATACCCCCCCCAGACCGTCTTAAAAGTCAGTTATCAAACCCTCTGAGAGTGCGATTTT
>OLRA01000480.1_pt1 | contig 54890 bp, 55 predicted proteins | sample 1673011 | NCBI WGS metagenome assembly OLRA01 (sample SAMEA3136746, study PRJEB25190) | human gut metagenome | reverse complement strand
TATTTGCTGCCGCAAATACCCGGACCCGGCCGGTCGTCTGATGACGACTTGTTAAATTCTCGGATCATCAAGACGGACTTCTTCAGCGGACATCCCCTTTTCAAGGGGGTATATCAGGTCTCCGTGCGCACCGGAGCGCAGGGCCTGACGCTTCGCTGTTCTTCGGCCGGCATCTGAGGATGCCCTGGCTGCTTTTCGGACGTTGCTTCTTCGCTTTGTATAGTCTTGTAGATAGTTTACCATTGTCGGATACATGATGCAACGCGTAAGTCGCTAACTATCAATGCTTTGGGTGTTTTCAGGGTTGGTGTTTTCATAACTCTGAAAACAGTTAAACAGCTATCACTCAGCAACTTACAGGTTGCGCTTCGTGTATCGTCCTGAAGAAAGGTTACCAATGTTGGATACACATGATGCAACGCGTAAGTCGCTAATTGTGACTGCTTTAGGTATTTTCAGAGTTGGCATTATCGTAACTCTGAAAATGGTTAAACAACTATCACTCAGCGACTTGCAGGTCACGCTTCAGTTATTCCTGATTTTGGCTGCCTGGGGAAGCCGCGTTTGTCCGAGTTCAAGTGCCATGCGAGGACTAGAGCATTCGTTTATTTGATGTGCTATTCGTTTATTTGATGTGCTATTCGTTAATTTGAGGTACTATGCGTTTATTTGAAGTGCTATGCGGGGCCTTTTGTTTATTTATTGGAAAATTAGTATTTTTGCAGCGCTTTGTGGAGGTGGCTTGAAATTTGTTGCTGAAGTTCAGTTTTGAAGACATCTGCTTAGAAAACAGTTATAATTAACATATTTAATTTATTGCATTATGGAAGATTTTGAAATCTTGCAAATCAGTGGTAGAGAAATCCTTGACTCAAGAGGAAATCCTACAATCGAGGCTGAAGTAGTCCTCGCATCAGGTGTTGTCGGTGTTGCTGCTGTTCCTTCAGGAGCTTCTACCGGTGAGAACGAGGCTATCGAACTTCGTGACGGTGATCCTAAGCGCTATGGCGGAAAAGGCGTTCTCAAAGCTGCCAAGAATATCAACGAAGTCATTGCTCCGGCTCTTATCGGAATGTCTTGCTTCGAGCAGAGAGCTATCGATGAGACTATGATCAAACTCGACGGAACCAAGAACAAAGCAAAACTCGGCGCAAACGCTATTCTCGGCGTTTCACTCGCTGTTGCGAAAGCTGCTGCAAACTATCTTGGTCTTCCTCTTTATCAGTACCTCGGTGGTCCTAACTCATATGTTCTTCCTGTTCCTATGATGAACATCATCAACGGTGGTGCTCACTCAGACGCTCCTATCGCGTTCCAGGAGTTCATGATTCGCCCTGTAGGTGCTCCAAGCATCGCTGAAGGTGTAAGAATGGGTGCTGAAGTATTCCACGCTCTCCAGAAAGTGCTCAAAGGCCGTGGCCTTTCTACAGCAGTAGGTGACGAGGGTGGTTTCGCTCCGAAGCTCAATGGTATCGACGACGCTCTCGACTGCATCATGCAGGCTATCGAGAAAGCTGGCTATGTTCCTGGAAAGGATGTTACCATCGCTATGGACTGCGCAGCATCTGAGTTCAGCGTTAAGGAAGGCGACCAGTTCTTCTATGATTACAAACAGCTCAAGACAGGTATGCAGAAAGATCCTAACGGAAAGAAACTTTCTGTTGACGAGCAGATCGCTTACCTCGAGGAGCTTGTAAATAAATATCCTATCGACTCTATCGAGGACGGTCTTGATGAGAACGACTGGGAAGGATGGGTTAAACTTACCAAAGCTATCGGCCACAAGTGCCAGCTCGTAGGTGATGACCTCTTCGTTACCAATGTTGAGTACCTCAAGAAGGGTATCCAGAAGGGTGCAGCAAACTCTATCCTCATCAAGGTTAACCAGATCGGTTCTCTTACTGAAACTCTCGACGCTATCGAGATGGCTCACAGAAATGGTTACACCACAGTTACTTCACACCGTTCAGGTGAGACTGAGGATACCACCATCGCTGACATCGCAGTTGCTACAAACAGCGGTCAGATCAAGACTGGTTCACTCAGCCGTACAGACCGTATCGCTAAGTACAACCGTCTCATGAAGATCGAGATGGAGCTTGGTGATTCTGCCCGCTATGGATATGCTAAAATCAAATAATTGATTTTCAGATAGTTCTACAGATGTCTCCGGAGCCGACATGGTTTCGGAGACTTTTTTATAGCGGAGAAGGTTTCATTCGGCGTTGAAAAATCATCGCAGAGGATTGGCCAATGTCCCTGCTAAGATGCAGTGAAAATACCGCATAATTTAAGAAACGGCCGGTCAGGTTCCTCCAAAGGGTATAGCGCACAGTAGATTCAGGTAGTTCAAGGAATTCGCACCTCCGAGCCAAGTCACCCATCACCTTCGAGCCAAAGTCACCCCAGGTGTATAGCGGCGCACCATAGAAAAAAGACTATCTTTCACGTGGAGCATAATGCTGTTGGAAGATTTTAGCAAAAGATTTGTCTTTTTGGCTAATTTTTTGTGTGGATGGTATGAATTTTTCAGTAACTTTCGGCCGGATTTGCATAAGGAATCCGAAACAAGAGAAATTAGAGATAACTAATTGATAATGATATGCCAAACGTTGTAGGACATATTTCTCAGATTATTGGTCCTGTTGTGGACGTGCATTTCGAGATGCGCGCGCAGCAGGAAAAAAATGAACTTCCTAACATTCACGACGCATTGTCCATCAAGAGAAATGATGGCAAGGAACTGATAGTGGAAGTGCAGCAGCATATAGGTGAAGACACAGTCAGGGCAGTCGCTATGGATTCCACGGACGGACTGCAGAGAGGAATGGAAGTTATCAACACTGCCAAGCCTATCGAGATGCCTGTAGGAAGTCAGATTAGAGGACGAGTTCTCAATGTCGTGGGCGAGTCTATAGACGGTTTGGGAAATCTGGACCGTAAGGAGGAGTTGCCGATTCACCGCGAACCTCCTAAATTCGAGGACCTTACCACCTCACAGGAAGTCCTTTATACCGGTATCAAGGTCATTGACCTTCTCGAGCCTTATCTGAAAGGCGGAAAAATCGGTCTCTTCGGAGGCGCCGGTGTCGGTAAGACAGTGCTAATCAAGGAATTGATAAACAACATTGCCAAGAAACACAACGGATTCTCCATCTTTGCCGGAGTCGGCGAGCGTACCAGGGAGGGTAACGACCTGCTCCGCGAAATGATAGAGTCCGGTGTCATCAAATATGGAGATGCGTTTGAGAAGAGCATGGAGGAAGGTCATTGGGACCTGTCACTTGTGGACAAGGAAAAACTGTCAGAGTCGCAGGTCGCACTCGTGTTCGGTCAGATGAACGAGCCGCCTGGAGCACGTGCCTCAGTGGCATTGTCCGGACTGACATTGGCAGAGTCCTTCCGAGACAGCAAGAAACAGAACGAGCCGAAAGATATTCTTTTCTTCATTGACAATATCTTCAGGTTCACGCAGGCAGGTTCAGAGGTTTCAGCATTGCTTGGACGTATGCCTTCAGCAGTGGGTTATCAGCCTACGCTTGCGACGGAAATGGGACAGATGCAGGAACGGATCACTTCTACCAAGAATGGTTCAATCACTTCTGTACAAGCTGTTTACGTGCCGGCCGACGACCTTACTGACCCGGCTCCTGCTACCACGTTCACCCACTTGGATGCGACCACGGTGCTCAGCAGAAAGATTACGGAACTTGGTATCTATCCGGCAGTCGATCCGCTCGAATCCACGTCCAGAATCCTGGATCCGAACATCGTCGGCGAGGACCATTACAATACAGCACAGAGAGTCAAGCAGATTCTTCAGCGCAACAAGGAACTTCAAGATATCATCGCCATTCTCGGTATGGACGAGCTGTCGGACGAGGACAAGCTTACTGTGAACAGGGCAAGACGCGTGCAGCGTTTCCTTTCTCAGCCGTTCTCCGTAGCAGAACAGTTTACCGGCGTGCCTGGTGTGATGGTCGATATCAATGATACCATCAAGGGATTCAACATGATTCTTGACGGCAAGGTGGATTATCTTCCGGAGCAGGCGTTCCTCAATGTCGGCACTATCGAAGATGCCATCAAGAAAGGTGAGGATATTCTTGCAAAGGCTGAAAACAAGTAATTGTCAATATGGAAAACGGAATTTCACTGATGGTGATGTCACCGGAAATGGTGCTGGAAGAATGTTCTGTGAAGCTTGTCAGACTGCCTGGCAGGAAAGGTCCGTTCACTGTGTTGAAGAATCACGCCCCGCTGATATCAGTGCTGGATGCAGGAGATATCGAGTATGAGACAATGAGCGGAGAGGTCAAGAAGATCAGTATCAAATCCGGATTCGTGGAGGTCGGAAAGAATAAAGTTTCGGTTTGCGTGGAATTATGAAATGGTGGAAATACATAGCTGCATTGGTCATGGCCGTGACCGTATGGACTCCTGTCCGTGCGGAAGAAGCTGTGGCTGACAGTGTTGCGACCGAACAGGCAGCAGATGGTGTCGTGACGGAAGATGCAGTGGCAGACACTGACACGACGGAACAGGGGTTGGATGTCCAGGAGGTCATATTCGGTCATATGAGTGACGCGTATGAGTGGCATATAACGAATATCGGCGACAAGTCGATATCCATTCCGCTGCCCGTGATCGTCAGAAGCAAGACGTCAGGTTGGCATGTGTTCTCCTCTGCCAAAGTGGAGCACGGAGAGCAATATGATGGATTCTATGTTTCGCAGGACAGCGGAAAAATAGTCGAGAGGAATGCGGCAGGAGAAGAAATCCGCCCATTGGACCTGTCCATTACCAAGAATGTCCTGGCAATGATGATAAGCAGTGCATTGCTCATATTCCTCATCCTCTGGACAGCCCGCTGGTATCGCAGGCATGATGCTGTCAATGAAGCCCCTAAGGGACTGGCAGCATTCATGGAACCGGTTATCATGATGATAGATACGGGCGTGGCCAAGGACTCGATAGGTGAAGATTACCAGAAGTTCTCCCCTTACCTGTGCACGGTTTTCCTGTGGATATTGCTGAACAACCTGCTCGGAATCGTACCGTTCTTCCCGGGAGGGGCCAATGTCACAGGCAATATCGCCGTGACCTGCGTCCTGGGATTCTTCACGTTCTTTATGATAAACCTGTTCGGAACGAAGCATTATTACAAGGATATCTTCTGGCCGGATGTGCCTCTGATGTTGAAGTTCCCTTTCCCGCTTCTTCCGATTATAGAAGTGTTCAGTACGTTGATGAAGCCGCTGACGCTGATGATAAGGCTTTTTGCCAATATGCTTGCAGGTCATATCATCGCCATCAGTCTGGTTTGTATAATATTCGTGTTTGCCAAATACAATGCTGTCCTTTTCGGAAGTATGACGGTCGTGTCGGTGCTCTTCGGAGTGTTCATGGACCTGCTCGAAGTGCTTGTGGCATTTCTTCAGGCGTATGTGTTCACGATTCTGTCAGCAGTGTTCATAGGTATGGCAAGACAGAAAGAAGCTTGATGATAATTTATTAAAATTTTATAGTTATGTTACTCACAATTCTTTTACAAGCAGTTGCCTCTGAGGCACTTGGAAAGGTCGGTATAGCTCTTGGAGCAGCTATTGCAGCTATTGCGGCAGGTTATGGTATCGGTAAGATCGGTTCTGCAGCTACCGAGTCTATCGCACGTCAGCCAGAAGCAAGCGGAAACATCCGTTCATCAATGATTATTGTTGCGGCCATGATCGAGGGTGCGGCTCTGTTCGCAATCATTGTCTGCCTTCTCGCCCTGTTTGTGTAATTTACAGTAATTATGTCACTTGTAACACCTGATGCTGGCCTTCTTTTTTGGATGGTCATAATATTCGGCATTGTCTTTTTCATACTTGCCAAATTCGGATTCCCTGTCATTACCAAGATGGTCAATGAGAGGACAGAATCCATTGACAAGTCATTGGCAATGGCGGAGGAGGCAAGAAAAGAACTCGCTGACCTGAACAAGGAACATGCAGAGCTTCTTCTTCAGGCCAAGAAGGAACAGGCCCGGATTATGGATGATGCGGCGAAAATGAAAGCGTCCATCATCGAACAGGCTAAGGTTCAGGCTCAGGAGGAAGCGGACAAGATACTCGAACAGGCCAGAGTGGAAATCGCGGCCGAAAAAGAAAATGCATTGCAGGATATCCGCAAGGAAGTGGCAATGCTGTCAATGAATGTTTCCGAGAAGATTCTGAGGACTGATTTCGCTTCGGAAGAAGTTCAGAAACGTTATGTGGACAAGGTTATGGAGGAACTGAATTCCAAGAGGGACTCCATGGTAAACAACTGAAGTTCGGATGAATACAGGAATTATAGCGTCAAGATATGCTGATGCTCTTCTGAAATATGTGGAAGAGACCGGTGACGGACAGGTCGTGTACAGACAGGCCTGTACGCTCGCTGACGCCTTGTCCGCATCCGGCGAGTTCGAGCGTCTTGTGGAGAGCAAGAACATGCTGACGTCTTCCGGAAAGGTGGAGCTGATGTCGAAAGCCCTCGGGAACGAGGATATGTGTCCGTCACTTTCCAAATTCCTGGAACTTGTGATAAGGCAGGACAGGGAGCCGTATCTGCGCTATATCCTTCATTATTTCAAGGAACGCTGGCTTTCTGCGCAAGGCGTGAGTCAGGCTACACTTGTGGTAAGTATGCCTTCTCCGGAGCTTGAAAGAAAGATATGTGAAATGTTCAGGAATCTTACTGGCCTTCAGCTTGAGCTGTCCGTGACGGTCGATCCTTCCATAATCGGAGGATTCGTGTTCGAAGTTGCGGACAAGAGAATCGACGCGAGCGTGTCCAGGCAGTTGGAGGACCTGAGAAGACGGTTCATTGAACAAAATAACAGATTGATGTATGAGTCAGAATAATATCAAACCAAGTGAAATATCGGACGTGCTGCTGAAACAGCTCGAGTCCGCTGACCTTTCGGTAAAGTTCGAGGAGGTCGGCACGGTGCTGCAGGTAAGCGACGGTGTGGCCAGGATCTATGGCTTGACCAATGCGGAGTCCGGCGAACTTCTGGAGTTCGACAGCGGCGTCATGGGCGTCGTCATGAACCTGGAGGTGGACAATGTCGGAGCCGTACTTCTCGGCCCTACAGATGAGGTCAAGGAGGGAATGACCGTGAAACGTACCGGAAGGATTGTCTCCATCCCGGTAAGTGAAAAGATGCTCGGCCGTGTCGTGAATCCGCTCGGTGTCCCTATTGACGGACTTGGTGAAATCGGCGGTGACAAGGTGGAGATGCCTCTGGAGCGCAAGGCTCCTGGAGTTATCTTCAGACAGCCGGTGAATGAGCCTCTCCAGACAGGTATCAAGGCTATCGACGCGATGATTCCTATCGGTAGGGGACAGCGTGAGCTTATCATCGGTGACCGCCAGACAGGTAAAACCGCCATTGCCATAGATACCATCATAAATCAGAGAACCGAATTCGAGAAAGGGAATCCGGTATATTGTATCTATGTGGCGATCGGTCAGAAAGGCTCTACGGTAGCGAGCATCGTAAACACATTGCGTTCAAAAGGCGCGATGGATTATACCGTGGTCGTGGCCGCTACTGCTGCGGATCCGGCTGCTTTGCAGTATTATTCTGCATTTGCAGGTGCTGCAATCGGTGAATATTTCCGTGACACCGGACGTGCCGCGCTCGTGATTTATGACGACTTGTCCAAGCAGGCTGTCGCATATCGTGAGGTATCATTGATCCTTCGTCGTCCTTCAGGCCGTGAGGCTTATCCTGGTGACGTATTCTATCTGCACTCCAGACTCCTGGAGAGAGCTGCGAAAATCATTGGCCAGCAGGAAGTTGCGGAGCAGATGAATGACTTGCCGGAATCTCTTAAGGGAAAGGTTAAGGCGGGCGGCTCGCTTACGGCATTGCCGATCATCGAGACCCAGGCAGGCGACGTCTCCGCATATATTCCGACCAATGTCATTTCCATTACGGACGGCCAGATCTATCTGGAGGGAAGTCTGTTCAACCAGGGTTTCCGTCCTGCCATCAATGTGGGTATCTCAGTATCCCGTGTCGGCGGAAGTGCCCAGGTGAAGAGTATGAAGAAAGTTGCCGGAACATTGAAGATAGACCAGGCCCAGTATGATGAGCTGGAGTCATTCTCCAAGTTCAGCAGCGATGTGGACAAGGTTACAGCCTTGGCATTGGACCGTGGCCGAAAGAACAAGCAGCTTCTGGTGCAGCCTCAGTATTCTCCTATGCCGGTGGGTGAACAGATCGCGATATTGTATTGCGGAACGCATTCTCTGCTGAAAGATGTTCCGCTGGAGAAGACACGCCAGTTCCAGTCCAAGTTCCTGGAAAGGATGAGGGCGGCCCACAAGGAAGATGTCCTTCAGCCGCTTGCGGAAGGGAAGCTGGATGATAAGATTTCCAAGATAATCGAGCAAGAAGCTGAAGACGTCGTGCTCGGTCTCAAGAGTTAGATATATTCTCAGTTTCGGATATGCCTTCATTGAAAGAAATAAAGAATAGAGTCGATTCTGTCAACAGTACGTTGAAGATAACCTCTGCAATGAAAATGGTGGCCGCCGCCAAACTTCACAAGGCGCAGACTGCCATAGGCAACATGTTGCCTTACGAGGATATGCTTCACCGAATGCTGGCGAATCTGATTGCCTACAAGAGACGCGCTGAGAAAAAGGAAGATCAGGACAAGCTTATTCCTGTGGAAGAAGGCGAAGAGCCGGAAGCAGTCGGTCTGGACAAGGAGCTCGAGCTCCTGTGCTCTCCACGTCCTGTTTCCAAGGTGGCCCTGGTGGTGTATTCTTCCAATTCTTCTTTGTGCGGCGGTTTCAATTCGGCAGCCATCAAGCAGACGGAGTCCGTCATTGACGAATATCTGAAGGCAGGCTTGACTGCGGAGGACATCACTGTCTATCCTGTGGGAAAGAAAATCGCCGAGGCAATGCGCAAGAAGGGGTTCGATGCACCGGCTGACTACACTCATCTTTCCGAACATCCGAATTATGAGGAGGCGGCCAATCTGTCCGCTGAACTTGTGCACGGGTTCATGACGGGGAGATTCGACAAGGTGGAGCTGCTGTACGGCCATTTCAAGTCCACTTCATCTCAGCCGACCATGAGGGATACGTATCTGCCATTGACCATCATGCCGATAGCGGAGAACATTGACCAGGCCATAACTTCTGAAGACAGGGGCTGGAATTTCGACTATATCGTGGAGCCTGACGTGGATTCGCTTTTGGAGGAACTGCTTCCTAAAGTGATGATGCTCAAGATGTTCACGGTGCAGCTGGATACGAATGCTGCCGAGCATGCGGCCAGGACCGTGGCCATGCAGACAGCTACCGACAATGGAAATGAGATTCTTCAGGAACTGACTCTGGAGTACAATAAGAATCGTCAGCAGAAGATTACGAGCGAAATTCTCGATATCGTTGGCGGTTCATTGCAATAATAAATAATATTCGTAACTTTATCCGGGTAGCGGTCTTGAACCTAATTTTTATTCGGATGAGATTATTGAAAAGATATATGATTGCTGCTGTGACCTTTGCGGTTATGGCGGCATTTTCATTGTCCGCTGCGAATGTGAAGCTCGGAGATGAACAGTTTTCCATGTATCTGCCTGAGCTTTCCGGCAAGCGGGTGGCCGTGTTCTCGAACCAGAGCGGAATCGTAGGCGACAAGGTACTGAAAGGACGTGGAACCGACCTGAATGCCCCGAAAGTCTATGGCCCTCATCTCGTGGATGTGCTCAAGAACAGGAAGCACGTGAATGTGACGGTGATTTTCTCTCCGGAGCATGGGTTCCGTGGCAATGCAGATGCAGGCGCCAAGGTAGGTGATTCCATCGACGGTGCGACCGGAATCAAGATAGTTTCACTGTATGGGGCGCCGGGCCGTCCGAACAGGGAGGATATCGGTCTGTTCGATGTGCTTCTGGTTGATATTCAAGATGTTGGCCTAAGATACTACACGTATTACGTGACGATGTACAGGCTGATGAACATCTGTGCGGCGTCGGGGAAGAAGGTCATTGTCCTGGACCGTCCCAATCCGAACGGGTTTTATGTGGACGGGCCTGTCCTGGACATGAAATACAAGTCAGGCGTGGGGGCGCTTCCGATACCGGTCGTGCATGGAATGACATTGGGTGAGTTGGCGCTTATGATCAATGGCGAGGGCTGGCTGGAAGGCGGAAAGCAGTGTGAGCTGACCGTCGTTCCTTGCAAGGGTTATACTCATGCCACCAAGTATAGCCTGATAATGCCGCCGTCCCCGAATCTCAAGACGATGCGTGCCGTATATCTCTATGCATCAACTTGTTACTTCGAAGGTTCGGTGGTCTCGCTCGGGCGTGGAACTGAGCATCCTTTCGAAATGTACGGCAGCCCGGACATGAGCCTTTTCAGTTACAAGTTCGTTCCGAGGAGCATGCCGGGGGCCCTGCATCCTGACTACGAGGGGCAGGAGTGTAGTGGCGTGGATCTCACGACATTGACCTATGAAGAAATCTGGAGGAACGGGATAAACCTGAATTATATTGTCAATGCCTATTCTATGCTGATGTCGCTCCCCGGTGCTGACATGGAACGAGGACTGCTTCCTGACGGGCGTCCGTTCTTCGGGTGTAATCCGTTCATTGATAAGCTTATAGGAAATTCGTGGGTGCGCGAAATGATCATTGACGGCTGCTCGCCTGAGGATATAAAGTCAATGTGGAAAGACGATGTGGAGCGTTTCAAGTCGCTGCGTCGCAAGTATCTTTTGTATAATGAATAGAAATACAGATATGAAGAAAATCATTGTTTTGGCCGCGGTTGCGGCAATGTTGCCTGTTTCACTTATAGCCCAGACTGCCCCGGACGGCGGCCTGTCACCTGAAGTCCTTTCACGCATAAGCAAGGGTTACACCGGAACGTCTTATGACAAGGCTGTGCGCAACGCGTTGGCAGGAAGTTCTGTCAATGTCATGGCTACCAATGCCGAGAACGCCTCCATGATCGACACCCATTTTTCCGACAGGGTGAAGACAAAGGGCATCACGGACCAGAAATCGTCAGGCAGATGTTGGCTGTTCACCGGTCTCAACGTGTTGCGTGCCAAGATGATAGAAAAATATAATCTAGGCTCGTTCACATTTTCACAGAACTATCTGTTCTTCTATGACCAGCTCGAGAAGGCTAACCTTTTCCTGCAGGGAGTCATTGACACGAGGAAACTTCCTTTCGATGACAGGAAGGTGGATTGGCTCTTCTCAAATCCGTTGAGTGACGGCGGCCAGTTCACGGGAGTGTCTGACCTGGCGATGAAATATGGACTTGTGCCGTCCGAGGTGATGCCTGAGACATATTCCAGCAACAACACTTCGCAGATGGCGCTTCAGCTCAAGACTATTCTGCGTCAGGGCGGACTGGCTCTGCGTGCTGCCTACGACGCTTCTCCAGCCGCTTCCGCAAAGGGAAAGAACGCTGCCGCTGCGGAGGCCAAGGTCAATGACGAGCTGCTGAAAATCAAGGAGTCGGTGCTTACGGACGTTTACAGGATCCTTTCGCTCTGCCTCGGCGTGCCTCCTGCATCATTCGAGTGGTCAATGTACGATTCTTCTGACAACCTCGTTTCTACTGAGGAATATACGCCGCTGTCTTTCTATAAGAAATATGTGGATGAGGACCTGGACGGCAATTATGTGATGCTTATGAATGACCCGACCCGTGAGTACGGCAAGGTCTATGAGATCGACTATGACCGCCATGTCTATGACGGAAAGAACTGGCTCTATGTGAATCTTCCGATTGAGCGTATCCGTGAGGTGGCAGCGGCGAGCATCAAGGACAATACTGCGATGTACTTTTCTTGTGACGTGGGCAAGTTCCTGAATTCCAAAAAGGGCGTTCTGGACCTAGCAAACTATGATTATGAGTCTCTGTTCAATGTAAAGTACACCATGGACAAGCGCGAGAGGGTGCTCACCCATGCGAGCGGTTCGTCTCACGCCATGACCCTGATTGCCGTGGACATCAAGGACGGTGTTCCGCAGAAATGGATGGTGGAGAACAGCTGGGGTGCGGACAGCGGATACAGAGGCTGCCTCATCATGACCGACCAGTGGTTCGCCGAATATATGTTCAGAGTGGTGGCCGAGAAGAAATATGTCCCTGCCGACATCCTCGAAATGCTGGACAAGAAACCGACTCTCCTCCCAGCCTGGGACCCTATGTTTACCCCGGAACAGTAAATTGCTTAAAAATTTAATTATATGAGAACGTTTCATTCTTTATTGTATGTTGCTTTGCTAATTATAGCATCGGCTTGTGTAAATGAGAAAATAAATGGTTCGTCTGTCGAATCGGAATCCTCGGAAAAATCGATAATTGAACGCTTTAAAACAAAATCTATTGGACTCAATGATCTTGATAGCTTAAAATTGAAGAGTAGAATGCAGTCTGATTTTGATAATCTAATTATGAATCGAATTGTTTTTAGGGATAGTATGTATGTTTTGTCATTGTCTAAAGAGTCTGCGTCTATTATCGGAATTCCTGAGAGTCTTTATAACAGATATGTGGATTATATTAGAGAATTAAATAATCAGTTATAAATTGTTTAGTATGCGTCGTCGTTATATCATACTTTTTTTGTCCTTGGTTTTGCCAGTTGCGCTATCAGGATGTGTAGGTGTGATATTATATGGGATATTATCACAAAAATGTAAAATGTCAAGTTGGTTTTACGCTGAAATCAATGGGGAAGTCTTTAGTAGTGATACTGATGAATATGTAATGCCGTATTGTCCTTATACACTAACGATTGAAAAACAGAAATTTCGTTTTGAGGCACAGAAGTCAATAGTAAGTGAATCCGGAGATACTATAGAATTTCTTTTTATATTGAACGAATCTTCGGAATTTAATATCGATAAAAAGTATTATTTCAATAGCAATCAGGAAGCTGGCTTAGAGTCAAAAGCAAAAGCTTGGCTATATGACAAGAAAAACAAAAGTTATCAGGAGTATAGGGCCGATAGTGGGTGGATTGAATTTACATCATTTTCTTATGAAGATTATTATGCAGATGGAAAATTTGAGTTGCTGATGTCGTCTGATTCTGGAGAAAAGTTGATTGTAAATAATGGATGTTTTACTCATATTTTTTGTAAATAATGTTATGAAAACAAATCTCATATCTTCATGTGCGGTACTTTTTTAGCATCTTCTTTAAACGTTTTATGTGTTAGAGCGCAAAGCAGGTTTGAAGAAAATGTTATTGTTCGGTCTTCTCTTGATAAAATGTTTAAAAATTTAGATAAGTCTAAAGTGTCAACGGGACTTCTGTTGGATTATGCAATGGACTTGATTGACTTTGAAAAATATAATGGAAAATTTTTAGCGGACAGCAATTATGTATCTATCATGGATTTTCAAGATATGCTTAGTAGCGTTTACTCCGCACACCTTGAGAAGTCAGGTATCGGTAATGTGGCAGAGATTATTGATAATTTCGTGAGGAAATCTGATAACGTTAAAATTGGCATTGTTTTATACAAGTATAACTATATTCGTCCTAATGCGATTAAAGATGATCTTATTGTATTTGACGAAACTTCGGAAATGGTTAGCGATAAGTATATAGATGGAAATTGGGTTGATCCTTATGGCGAAGAAATAGTATTCGGGTGTACGCCGTCAACAAGTCTAAATACCAATACTGTTATATACAAGATCGACAATAATTATTATTTTTCAAATGTAAATAATGTTAAGAAGTTTGAATTTGATCCTGGGGATGGACAAGGTTATGTTCTGGCTAATATTGGCGATTCTATAACGGCTACGTATTCAAAAGAAGGAAACGTGGATATAAAATTTAGAGTAACACTAGATAATGGTGACGTATATCTGTCCCATTCAACTGTATATATACAATCAAATAATGCATTAGAATTAAATGGACAATATCAGAAAGTAGAACCGACAGATTCAATCATTAAATCTGTTGTTTTTAATGGGGTAGAACTAAAAGCACAAGTAACGTATTATTGTGTTGAGAATAGCTTAAAAAAACCATTTATCGTTGTTGAAGGATTTGATCCGCGCATTTCGTCTCAATTGAGTGATGCGAATATTGATAATGATGGTGTGGTTTATCTAGGAAATACAACGCATCGTAGTTTTTACGCGAAGTATTGGTCAAATAGTGAACTGGCTGATAAGTATGATTTGGTTTATGTCGACTGGAATAATTCTACAGAGGATATAAAGTGTAATGCCGCCTTATTGATATCGATCTTAAATGATATTAATTTATTAAAAGAAAGAGCAGGAAGTATTGAACCAAACGTCTTGATGGGACAAAGTATGGGAGGGTTGATTGCAAGGTATGCACTTTGCAAGATGGAATCAGATGGAATAACTCATAATGTTTCTACATTCATTTCTCATGATTCTCCACATCTTGGAGCAAATGTGCCATTAGGAGCGTTATACCTTGTGCATGACTTCTTATGTTTGATGAAAGGTTATGGGGGAACAGTTAGTATAAATGATATGCTTCTTGAAGGGATTCCTTCTGTGATGGAGAGGGAAATGTACAATTTAATTAACTCTACTTCTGTTAGGCAAATGTTGTATAATTATGTTAATAAAGATGGGCGCATTGATAATTCTTATCATCGGCAATGGCAAAAAGAATTACAGAGTGTAGGTTTTCCAAGGGGAGATTCCGGAAAACAATTAGAAAATTTAGCGATTTCAAATGGCGGAACATATTTTATAAATCCTACTCTATATAATGGGTGTCTTCTTTATTTTGATGGTTATGCTAAAACTCGGTTTTTGGGTGATTTGCTAGCCAGTGTTATGTCTTGGAATATTGGTCTTTTTAATATTCCTTCAGAAATTGTTCATATTGCATCTAAAGCAAAATGGTTGGGATCTAATAAACTATCATGTAAAATATCTATAAAACCATATATTTCTTCAAACTATGATGAGAACATATCGCAAATAGAGGTTAAGTATAATAAAAAGTTCCTTTGGTTTATCTCTAAAACATATACGCTGTTCTCGGCATCTCATGAATGTCCGAATGGCGGTTTGTCGTATGATGAGCTTCCAGGTTCGTTGTATTATGTCCCTTTTGAAGGGGAGCGTTCTTCGGAACCTCACGAAAAGAGTGAATACAACAAGTCGGTGGTTCATAAATATGGATACACACTTCGTATGACAAATACGATATCATTTGTGCCAACAGCTAGTTCTCTATGCATAGGAGGCGGTAATGCTCAAGAGCAGGACTATTTGTTCGATTACTACAATGCGGCACCTAATTTAGATAAAATCCCATTTGATGCCTATTATATAGATTTTGAAGCGAAACCCCATATTTTTATAGATAATAATATATATAAATGGATAAAAGAGCAGATTGATTTCAAAATATCTGGGCCTGATAGAATATTATCTGAGACTGTTTTTTCCGTTCAGGAAAGAAGTAATATAACGTGGTCGTCATCTAATAAGGCAATAGCAGTTGTTGATAATAATGGTAAAGTTACGCCAACGGGAAATGGCGTAGTGAGAATAACAGCAAAAGTTCAAGATGCAGGTAAACTGTATAGGACGCATAAAGATATAATTGTGTCGTTTCCAGAGATTGTGCTTAGTTCATCCTATAGTTTTCCAACTGGTTATACGGTTACAGCAGCGACCGTAAATCCGCAAGATATGAATATGGTTAATCAACTGGTTTCTGAGGGTGAATTAAAGTATGAGTGGTTTTTAATTGATAATGATGGGAATATAGCCTCTATAGGATCTGATGGATTAACATTAGCAACAAAACCGAAGAACACATACACTTTTATACCAAATGAAAATGAAGTTACAACAGTTTGCATGAGAATTGTTGATGATGAAGGAAATATAGGGCAGACATATTCGTTGACATTTAACACTGAATCTCCTTTTGAAACAATTTATAAATATGTGGTTGTAGATGAAAATCAACGTGTTTATTCAATTAGGAATATTAATCAAGAATTCTCTTTTCCAACTGAACCATATTCGGTTGTTTTTAAATCATTACCAAGTTCGCTTTCGGTATCTATGCCAAGTATAATTAATCAGATGAAATTACATGGCTGTTATTTGGAATATCAAAATAATACTCCTTTGAATTTGACGAAATACATGAAAGGAATTTATAATACAGAAAAAGATAGGTGGGAATTTCCGGTTTTTGATAATAATAAGTTCTTAAGTGCGATGGAAGACGCGTATAATAATTGTTCGGAGGAGAGGCTTGTAGCTAATTTCTTTTTTACTCTATGCACTAACACGAAAGCTGCTATTCAAAAGATTAATTTTGCAATATTCTGTAAACCTGGATATTCATTAGGAACTTTCGAACGGGAGGATGTTGTTTTGCCTAAGCCACTTCCGACTCCGTAGATAATAATTTAAAATATAATATGAATACAAAGTCAATATTGGGAATAGGTAATGCGCTGACGGATATTCTGGCAGTGCTACCGGATGATTCGTTCCTGAAAATGTACCATCTTCCGAAAGGCAGCATGCAGTTCGTGGATATGGAGACCGGGAACAAGATTTTTGAAAGCCTGAAGCCTTACGGGCTGCATTATGTGGCAGGCGGTTCTGCTGCGAATACCATTACCTGCGCCGCCATCTTCGGCATGGACGCTGCATTTATCGGAAAGGTGGGCGAAGACGAGCTCGGCCATCTGTTCAAGAGCGATGAAGAGCAGTACGGCGTCAAGACAATGCTCCTGAAAGGCAAGAACCCTTCCGGCCGCTCCATGGTTTTCGTGTCCGGGGCCAATGCAGAGAGAACATTCGCCAACTATATGGGCGCTGCATTGGAAATGGTTCCGGAAGACCTGAAACCGGAATATTTTCAGGGCTATGACTACTTTCACATAGAGGGTTACCTCGTTCAGAATCAGGCTCTTATCCGCAAAGCTGTGGAAATGGCACATGAAGCAGGCTGCCTCATATCCCTGGATATGGCCTCCTATAACGTGGTCGAGTCCAATGACGCTTTTCTTCACGACATCGTGGACCGTTATGTGGATATAGTCTTTGCCAATGAATCTGAAGCGAAGGCATTTACCAAGATGCAGCCGCGCGAAGCCCTCGACGAGATTGCCAAGCATTGCAAAATCGCAGTGGTAAAGGTCGGCAAGGACGGGTCAATGCTCAAGAGCGGTGATGAATATCATTATATCGAGCCGTGGCCAGCCGCAACCATCGACGCGACCGGTGCAGGAGATACCTACGCGGCAGGTTTCCTCTATGCGCATTCATTGAGCATGCCTCTGAAGGTCTGCGGAGAAGTCGGCTCCATCATCGCGGCCAAAGTAGTTGAGGTCATCGGCACGAAGATTGATATTCCAAGATGGAAAGCGGCCAAGAAAGAAATCCGTGAGCTGATATCGGCTAACGGAGGACATGTCGCGGAAGAAAAATTCGACTGATGATAGATTTTATAAAGAACATATTCAGAAGAAAGTTTCTGAGAAGGTATTCGAGCAAGCAACCGACAGGACTTGTCCCGTTGTCGGAAATCCGGTCGGTGTCCATTGTCTTGGATGCTCAGGAAAATGGCGTAGATGACTGCAAGGAGGCAGCATTGACCTATTTCAAGTCCAAGGGGATGAAGGTCAATGTATATTTCCTCGATTTGAGCAAGAAAGGAGAGGACGAACGGCAGATAACAAGCCTGAACAACACCATCCTCAGGAAGGACCTGAACTGGTACGGCAGGCCGGCATTGGAAATAATCGAGATGATTTCCTCCGACGGGGCGGATGTTCTGCTCTCGTTGGTGGACAATGTGGATTTCCCTATTGCAGCATTGGCGGGGTGCTCAGGCGCGGTGTTTAAAATCGGCCGTGTGCAGCTGCCGGGCAGGACTTTTGACCTCGTAGTGGAAGATTCGCCATCTCATGAACTCGGTCCTTCGGACGCCTTCAAGGAAATTACTCGTTATCTGGAAACCATTATTCAATAAGATGAATGCATTGACAAAAAACATACTCACCGGACTGAAGGGATTCGGAATGGGGGCGGCGAATGTGATTCCTGGAGTTTCAGGTGGAACAATCGCTTTATTGACAGGAATTTTTACGGAAATCATTGACGCGTTGAATGCGCTGATGGATCCGTCATCGTGGAAGATGCTGCTGAAAGGCCAGTTCAGAGAGTTCTGGAGATATATCCACGGCACTTTTCTGGTTTCGCTTTTAGTGGGAGTTCTCATCAGTATCTTCTCATTGGCGAAACTTATGGTCTATGTCATGCACTTCTATCCTGTGCAGACGTGGGCGTTCTTCTTCGGCCTTATCATAGCGTCATCCGTGTATATGATATACGACATCAAAGGATGGAAATTCGTTGATTTCCTTTTTTTTGCGGTCGGCATTGCCCTCGGCGTAGTCATCTGCACCCTGTCGCCGACCACCACGCCTGACGACCTGTGGTTCATATTCATCTGCGGAGCGATAGCGGTCTGTACTATGATTCTGCCAGGCATTTCCGGCAGTTTCATTCTCGTCATTCTCGGAAAATACGATTATATAATGCAGTCTGTCAATCAGTTGAATCTTCCGGTCCTGCTTGTTTTCGGTATAGGATGCGTAATAGGTATTTTAGGCTTCTCCAAATTTCTGCATTGGCTTCTGAAGCGTTATGAAAGGGCCACGATGCTCACATTGGTCGGCTTCGTGATAGGCGCTCTGGTGAAGGTATGGCCGTGGAATGATATGACGGCAGTGGCTGAGGGACAGCTGCTCAGGAGTGGAATGACTGCAGAAGCTGCACAGGCCGGAGCTCAGGCATTGCTGAGTGCCGGCAATGCTGCCCAAGGCATTGATCTGCAGATTCCTGGGGCGATAATCTGGGCGATAGCCGGACTTGCTCTCGTGGCGGTCCTGGAATATTTGAGCAGTCTGCAGAAACTGATGGCTGAAAAGAAGAACTGATATGAAAAAGTTTGTCGTTGCGCTGATTTTCGCGGCGCTGCTGTCCTGCGTGCAGGTCAATGCAGCTGAACCTCTCCATGAAACTTTCAGGCATAAGGGCCAGGAAAGGGAGTATTTTCTTTATCTGCCTGACGGTATGAATGAGGATGCGCCTCTTGTCATTGTCCTTCATGGTTATGGCGGCAGGGCAATGCGGGGCGGTTCTGCTCTGTGTGGTGTGGCTGACCGGGAGAAATTTGCGGTCTGTTATCCTCAGGGGGCGAAGGATGATCGCGGAAATGCTTGCTGGAATGTGGGATATCCGTTCCAGAAAGGGCTCAAGACCGATGATGTGGATTTCCTTTGCACTCTTACGAAAAGGCTTCAGAAGCAATATGGCCTGAGCCGGCACAATGTCTTCCTTACCGGTATGTCCAATGGTGGGGAAATGTGTTATCTGATGGCGTATCTCAAGCCGGATTTCTTCGCGGCTATTGCTCCGATTGCCGGGCTTACGCTCGATTGGATGCAGAAGGACCTGGATGCCAAGGGGCCTGTTCCGCTTATGGAAGTGCACGGTACTGAGGACAAGACTTCGCTCTGGGCTGGTGATCCGATGAACAAGGGCGGCTGGGGCGCGTATATCGCTGTTCCGATTGCTGTTGGCAAATGGGTGGATGAGGCCAGGTGTTCGTATGAGGTGGTGGATTCGCTTTCGATGAAGGTGCCTGCTGTCCCTGTGGACAATCCCAAGAACCGGCCTAGACAAGTGGTGCTTCACAGGTATCTGGGCGGCGTTCCTGCCTGGAAGGGTGGCCCTGAGACTGAAGTTTGGCTCTATGAGGTGATTGGCGGCAATCACAGCTGGAGTGAGCACAGTATGGATACGTGTGAGGAAATCTGGAAGTTCTTCAGTAAATATTTAAGATAATTTAAAATGTTTTTTTGTGTTTGGCACGATAATGGTATTGTATCAAGTCAGAAGACATAATAACATAAGCTAGTTTAATTCATATTGAATAAGGTAAGACAGCAGCCAGTCGTGAAGACCAGCTGCTGTTTTTTTTGATGCGCTTTGTTTTTAGTGCTTTTTGTTTTTTTTCTTGTGCGCTTTCTGTTTTTTCTTGTGGGGTGCTTTCATTTGTTTCTTCTTGTGCAAAATGCGGAAAATCAGTCGTTTCGGGATGTTCTGGCGGCGAAAAATCGAAGGTCGAAAAAGTTCTGCAACGTTTTACGATTAGAAATTATAAGGAATATATGTGAAAAAACTTATAAATTTTTATGAAAATATTTGGTGATAACGTTTTAAGTTTATATATTTGCACTCAGACAATAAAAGGTTTTTATGTCTATTTGTTAAGTTCGTTTTATATAGGGGTCCGGTCCTTTGTGAAAAGCACCGGATCTTCTTTTTTTTCTCATCCGCCCTGTGCTTATTTCCGAAAGATTCTCCTGATCTGAGACAAGTTATTATCTGCGATACTAAGTAACATTCAAAAAATAACCTGCATCATCTAAGGGAATTTTTTCGGTCTATATCTCTTTTCTCATCAGTCGTGTACGTCCAGTACACTCCTTCTTCGAAAAGAAATCTATCCTCGAAATTCTTCTCCTAATCTGAAGCAAGTTATTTTCACGTTACTGAATCCGTATATTTTACGTATATTTGATGAGTGGTTAAAAATGAAGATATGAAACGCAGACTTCTTTTATTGGCATTGACATTCTTGGCATTGACTGTTTCCTTGAGAGCTCAAGACAGGCGATTCGTCTATATGCAGGTTGAAATCGTTTACTATGGTCCGGGATACCGGGTGGTGGCTGATTTGGGAACGCCATCGGAGAAAGTTTTGCAGTTCAATTATAATTATCTCAAGGACGATGCGGACACTCCTTTCTGTTTCAATACGAAAATGGCTGCTGTCAACTGGCTTGCAAAGGATGGCTGGGTCCTGAATGACAACTGCAGCCGCATTGATTCTACCTTTATCATGAAGCGTGATGTCAGCGGTATGAATGAAACTCAGGTTCAGGAGTTCTTGTCCAGATATAATATCGGGCCGGCCACTGGCAGCAAGAAGCCTACGGCGCAAAAGAAGTTGTCGAGAAAATAGTGCGGCTGGTGTAGGCCCTGTCGCTGGAAATTCTGATTTGTCCGGAAAAACGGCCCTTTTTACGGACAAATTGTTGATTTTGAGCAACTTATCCGTGAAACCCCACCTGTTTACGGACAAACTTATCATTTTGAGTCAACTTTTTACAGTAATTGGTTCATGGTGGTGAGCAGGACAGCCTCGCGACCTATGTCCTTCATTGGGACTCTGTCCCAAACCCTGACGCTCCGCGCGGCCTTTGCGTCCTCCACGTATTTGCTGCCGCAAATACCCGGACCCGGCCCGGCATCTGAAGATGCCTTGTTGCTCCTTTTGGACAATTGCCGGACAGCGGCATAGCCAGCGGCGAATTGCGAAGCACCTGAGCAGAGCGGGCCTTTGCCACTGCCGGCGTAATTCCGTGACACGATTTCTTCAGAAGAACCTTGTCTCTATCTGCGTGATTGCCTTTGACGTGAACTTCATAGATGATAGAAAGAGCGTCGCCATATGTGATTTCTGAACCAATGAGCATCCAGACGAACCTGTAGGTGCCCATATAACAAACTGACACCCAATCAATTATGCCGATTTGAAGCGGAATGTAAATATGCTCACTCCCATAAAAAAACAGGGTGATGAGCATATTTAGAAACAGATTTAAATCCCTATAATAATTTATAATTCAATAAGTTGCAAGCACTTTTATGGCTTTGGCGATATGCTCAATGGTTCGAAAATACCACCGCAAGCAGATATAATAAAATTCGTAATAGCCGGCGGAGACCCGCGAGTTGACGGACATGACTGCTTCAGAGAGGCATGCCCAGAGAGAAAAACCGAACAACCTGGAATTGACACAACCGGCGAAAGCGCTGATTCACAACAAGTTAGTAGATAAAGCGAAAGTCAGGTTACCCATTTTTTCACATAACCTGCATTTTGCCGCTCGCTGTATGTCGTTGACACTCAGTAATATATGCCAAACTGCGGCATGCAGGTTGTTCTAAAAGATTCTTGATATCTTGCCCAGATCACTCGCAACCGTCGGTGATTTAACAAGTCGTCGTCAGAGATGACCGGCCGAGTCCGTAGGCTGTCCCGCGCACCTCCTTCTCTCCGGGATTTCGTCCGCTGTCGCGCCGACATCTCCCGTAGGCGGTCTCGCGCACCTCCTTCTCTCGGAGATTTCGTTCGCTGTCGTTCCGACATCTCTCGTAGGTGGCCCCGCGCGCCTCCTTCTCTCCGGGATTTCGTCCGCTGGCGCTCCGACATCTCCCGCAGGTGGTCCCGCGCGCCTCCTTCTCTCCGAGATTTCGTTCGCTGGCGCTCCGACATCTCCCGCCGCCTGCGGCGGGGCGGTGCAAACCGGAAAAAGAAAATCAGCGTTCAAGTGAACTTGACGCTGATTTTCTTTTTCGGTTTGCGGAGAGAAGGAGATTCGAACTCCTGATACCCTTTTGGAGTATACACGCTTTCCAGGCGTGCCTCTTAAGCCACTCGAGCATCTCTCCAGAACTGCCCTGTAACACGGACAGGGCTGCAAATATACGAATTATCTGTTAATTTACAATGATTCGCGCTTCAATTTCTCGATGTAGTGGTCGATACGCTTGAGCTCTCTCGGGATGTCAATACTCTGAGGACAATGCGGCTTGCATTGACCGCAGCCTATGCAGTGGTCAGCCTGGCGCACAGTCTCCACGGCACGGTCGTAACCTACCAGAAAACGCCTCTTGAGCCTCTGGAAATGCTCCTGCTCGCAACTCTGCGCGATATCACCCGAATTGACACTGTCATTGTAATGCCTGAAGATAGTCGGGATGTCGATGCCGTATGGACATGGCATGCAGTATGTGCAGCCCGTACATGGAACAGTAGGGTAGTCCTCCATGAGATTCGCCATCTCCTTCAGGAATGCTATCTCCTCATCCGTCAGCGCCTTGAAATGCGAGAAAGTCTCCACATTCTCTATCAGCGGCTCCATGGACGACATGCCACTCAGCACAGTCAGCACATTCGGATACGAACCGCAGAACCTGAACGCCCACGAAGCCACGGACATCTGGGGCTCCCTCTCCTTCATCTTCTCAGCTATGGTCTGAGGCAGCTTGGCAAGACGCCCGCCTAAAAGCGGCTCCATAATCGTGGCCGGGATATTCCGCTTGGCGAGTTTCTCATAGAGATAATCAGCATTGACATTCTGAGGCGCCTTCGCGTGCTCCCAGTCCACATAATTCATCTCTATCTGTACGAAATCCCAATGATACTTCTCGTGCAGCTCCAGGAACCTGTCGAATACATCACGCCTTCCGTGGAACGAAAAACCCAGATTCCTGATTCTGCCATCCTCACGCTCCTTCAGCAGAAAATCAAGCAGCCCATTATTCACATATCTCTCCTCGAAACCCTCAAGACCGGATGTGCCGATAGCGTGAAGCAGATAATAGTCGAAATAATCAGTCCTCAACTGCTTCATCGAATCGTAATACATCTTCAGTCCGGCCTCACGAGAGGAATCATTGAAATTCGACAGCTTGGTCGCAATATAATACGAATCACGTGGATAGCGGCTAAGCGCAATTCCGGCAGACTCCTCCGACTGCCCCTGGAGATAGGCCGGTGACGTGTCGTAGTAGTTTACCCCATTCCGGTACGCATAATCCACCATTTCATTGACAGCATCCTGGTCGATATGGTCCTTGCCGTCATCACCCTTCTTCATCGGCCACCTCATGCAGCCGTAGCCGAGCAATGAAATCTTATCACCGGTTTTCGGGTCGGTACGCATTTCCATCTCCGCATTTCCATCGACCTGAACACGCCTGCCTGAAGGAGAGGAGCATCCTGTCAATGAAGCAACTCCGACAGCCAGCGCTCCTGCTCCGGCCGTTTTTATAAAATCACGTCTATCAATGTTCATTATTCTATTATTTTCAAGCAGTCCAACTTGCTGACATTCAGCGCTCTCAATCCCTCCTGTGGACACTGAGTCCGTTTACATGAATTGCACTATATGGCCTTGACGGGCAGAGGAACTCACAAGCCCCGCATCCGATACATCTGCTTTCGTCCACCGTCGGAATCCTCAATGAATTCTTCTCCTTCGGATCCTTCTTGACCATTATGATGGCCCCGGCAGGACAATGCCTTGAACAGTTGCCGCACGAAACGCCGTCCCTGTTCACCACACACAAGTCCAGATCCACCTTGGCCGTTCCGATATGCATCGTGGTCTTTTCCTCTATGCTGTATTTCCTGATCGGTCCGGACGGACACACCTGAGCGCAACGGTTGCACTCCACACGGCACCATCCGCGCTCATAAGACATCTTCGGCTGCATAAGATGCTCCAGCGAAGACGAAGGGCGCAGCACCCCGTTGGGACATTGCGACACACAGAGCTGACAGGCCGTGCAATGCTGGTAGAACTCCTTGACACTCAGCGCACCGAACGGAACCAGAGGAGTCTCCCGCACAGGTGCCTTCTTCCCGAGTACAACCGCCAGACCGCCGTCCACCTTCTTCTCCTGAGCCTTCATTGTCAATGCCCCAAGGGTCAATGCCGTAGTGCTGATAAATGTACGTCTTCCGTTATCCCCGGCCGCAGCCTTGTCATTGACCTCAGCCTTCCTCACAGTCTGTCCTGCCTTCCAGAAAGGCTTGTATTTTATCGCGCCATGATGACAGGTGCCGATGCAGTCGAAACAGTCCACGCACCTGCTGTAGTCGATTCTGTGATTGTCCAGGTCAATGCAGGATGCCTTGCAGTTCTTCTCGCAGAGGTGACAATTCCTGCATTTGCCGGTATCGATCACCGGGCGGAAAATCGCGAACCGGGAGAAGAAACTAAGAACCGTACCGACCGGGCAGATGGTATTGCAGTATGTCCTGCCGTTCCGTGCTGCAAGAATGAATATGACCACGAAAGTAACGGATGCTATTACGAAAGTAGGCAAGCTCTTGATCCACACGTCCTTATGCTCGAACGCGTATCCGCCTGCCTTCTCGGCTATCCATGCGCAGAGATTGTTGCCCCACAGCCAGACCGGCGAAAGAAGATTCTGCACGATGCGGCCGAACGAACTGTATGGCGCAACCAGCACTGCAACTGAAGTGAATCCGGCCACGAGAAGGACAATGAAAACTGCCAACACGCTGTACCTGAGCCACTTCTTCTCAGGCGACCAGCTGTAGGACTTCTTGTGACTTTTACGCCAGCGGCTGAAAGACCTTGCGACGACATCCTGAAAAATCCCCAACGGGCATATGATCGAGCAGTAGAGCCTTCCGAAGACCAATGTCAATAGAATCAATGCGATGACAATCCCGGCATTGAGAGCGAGAACCGCCGGCAGGAACTGGATTTTCGCCAGGAAGCCGAACCATCCGGCAGCGAGCCCGGTGAAATCCAAGAACAGCAACGTGCACAGAATGAACACGATACCTGCTGTTACGTCGCGGATTTTCTTAAGCATATAGTCGTAATGTTTTTAGTCCAATATTATAAGAACAGGAGCCGGGTGATTGAGAGTCAGCTTGACCTCGTCCGTCTCCGCAATGTTCAGCGTAGCCTTCCACCAGTTGTCAAAAATCACACCCGAAGTCTGCCATTTCAGCCCTTCCGACTTGATATTGAGCGAGTTGTCCGGGGACAATATCGATATTTCCCTGCCTTCGCCGACGAAAAACGATGTCGTCTCAGTTATTGCGAACGAGGTAGTCCAGTCAGAAACCATGTCTATCTGCAGGCCCTCAGGAATGTCGATACCGGAGAGCATCTGCTTCTCTTTCAGGCCTCCCAGCTCCTTTGCATACTCCATCAGGTAGGACAGATTCCCTATCGTATGGTCCTCCCTCTTTCCGCCAGCTCCCAGGATATGGACTGTGTCAATGTCCCTGAAATGCGTCAGAGCATAGCAGAAAGCCTTGTTCAGGTCATTGTAGCTCTGTTCCGGATTATGTACGATCAGGTCCGCGTATTTCTTTTTGAAAGTCTCAGGCAGCGAATCCAGATCCCCGATTATCGCATCCGGCAGCCTTGAATGGCCGAAAATCTTGTCTGACCTCCGGATAAACGTGACCGCCGCCCCGTCACAGCAGACGATATAGTCCGCAGTCCGGATAAGGTAAAGCGGAAACTCCTTCTTGGGAAAATCGCCGTTGCATATGATAGCTAAAGTCGCCATTATTTCTTACGTATTATGCTCAGCCCGTGCCGTATAGGGAGAATCACCGTCTCCACACGCGGGTCCGAAGCCGCCAAATCATTGAACCGGACTATTCCGCTCGTCTGCTTGTCCGTCGGAACCTGCTCCGCATAGACCTTGCCGTCCCACAGAACATCGTCGGCCAGGATAAAGCCGCCGGGGCGGGTCAATGTCAATGCAAGTTCGTAGTAATCAGGATATTCCCTCTTGTTCGCGTCAATGAAGGTGAGGTCGTAGAGCTTTTTCCCGTCCTGTCCGCGCAGAAACTCCACAGCATCCCCGATGTGCAGTGAAACGCGACCGCTGACCCCGGCCCTCTCGAATCCCTCCAATATCAGGTCTTCCAGTTCGTCATTGATCTCCAGTGTGTCGATATGGCCTTCCCCTTCCAGAGCGAGAGCCATGCATATCGCCGAGTACCCCGTAAAAGTGCCGATTTCCAGGACATTGCGCGGAGAAATCATACGGGTCATCATGTACAGGAACTCTCCCTGCACCTTTCCTGTAAGCATCCGGGGGTAGTTCGTGCGTATATTGGTCTGCCTCTCCAGCCAGTCCAGAGCCTCGTTCCTTATCGAGCAATGCTCTTCAATGTATTTGTCCTGAGCACTTTCCATAATCTATAACAATATCAGGCAACTTGTTCTGTCCGGCGCGAAAATCCGGCAGGCCATGTCCCTGATCATGTCTGCCGAAACCGCCTCGATTTCCCGTTTGATTTCTTCAGCAGATGCCACCTTGCCGTAGGCGAGCAGGCTCTTTCCCATACTCAGGCATTGAGACTCCCCGTTGTCTGAACTTATGGCAATCTGACCGAGGAACTGTTTCTTGGCTGCGCGCAACTTTCTGTCAGTCAGGGCATTGTCCTGAAGCTTCGAGATTTCTCTCCTGACCGCATCAATGCATTTTTCCGTATTCTCTCTCTCACAGCCGAGCGAAATCGCCATTATTCCGGTATCAGAGTACTGGGTGTATGAACTTTCCACGCCATAAACCCAGCCGTGCTTTTCACGCAGGATATCGTTGAGGATGGAATTCATCGCCGGACCGCCTAAGATGTTGCTCATCAATGATGTGGCGATTCTTTCCTTCTCCTCATACAGAGACGGGGCATAGCCGCCGAGCACCGCATTGGCCTCGTGGTTCCGTTTGTTGATGACCTCTTCGAAAACATTGTCCAGAGTTACGGACTCGGGCCTTGTCAGCTCGCCGGAAACCATGCCGCTTCCGCTGAAGAACTTGTCGAAAGTCCTGAGCAGATCCGCTTCCATGCGTTTCTCGTCAATGTCGGCCACAATCGTAAATACCATTGACCCGGGAACGAACTTCTCCTTGTAGAACCGTCTGAGTTCTTCGGCGGATGTGGCTCTGACGCTCTGGGGAGTCCCCAAAATCGGCATTGACAATGAATGTCCCCTGAAAAGCTTTTCCTCGAACCGGTCATAGACATCCTCGGACGGGCTGTCCTTGTAGGACTTTATTTCGTCAATGACCACGCCGCGTTCGGTGTTCACTTCATTGTCCGGAAAGGTCGCCTCCGTGGCTATTTCCATCAGGAGCGAACTTGCTTTGGACAGGTCTTCCTTCAGTATGGTGGCGTGCAGAACTATCTCCTCCTTGGTGGTGTAGGCATTCAGTTCTCCGCCGAGTCTGTCGAGGTAACCGTTTATCACTGAGGAACTTTTGTGTTCGGTTCCCTTGAACAGTGTGTGCTCCGTAAAGTGAGCTATCCCGCTGTGGAATCCCTGTTCATATCTCGTTCCGCAAGCAATGCCCAGCGAACAGTAGGCTACGGCCGAACCGCTTCTTTTCACGGCGTAGCGTATCCCGCAATCAGCTCTTCCGCTTATCATCTTACCTCGTTTTAGCGATTATCTTCAGGTCTCCCTTGTGGAAGCCGGCCTCGTCCTCCTTCTTGAGTGTGCGTTTCCTGTAATAGAAAAGTTCGTGAGTTCTCGCGTCAATGAGAATTCTCCAGCATACTGAACCTTTTTCCGGCTCGGCTGGCGCTACGACATAGCTGACGAGCGTTCTGCTGTCACCTGACAGGAAAAGGCTGTCTGCCACTTCGCCGTCCACGATGTCCAGTCCCTTCCTGGCCATTTTTCTGCAGAAGGTGGAATCGACCGTCTCAGACAGGTCTTCCCTGGCGATGACGACTCTTCTGCCGGACGATTTGCCCAGCGGGGTGACGTATGTCCTAAGTCCCGAGAAGTTTCCGTTAAGGGATTTGGCAATGTAGCCCTGCATGATGTCCACGAGTCCCGGAATCATCGCGGCTTCCCTTCCGGAAGGTATGTCGGCGGCAGCGACAGGTATGCTTACGACATTGACCATGTCATTTACGGTCTTGGCCGTGGCGCGGCCTTTTACGATAGTGAGCATCATGATGCCTGGCTTGGATTCAGGGCGGTACTTGACCTTTACCGGCAGCATGAAGTAGTATTCCTCATTGTTCTTGAGCGAGTTGAAGTCTTCGAGAGAGCAGAATTCAAAGGCCGAGAGGCTCCATGTGTTGTTCACGGCCTCACGGATGACCGGGTCGATAAAGTGGTTTCCGGAAAGGACCACTTTCATTGTCCTGGTCGTGAAATCGCTCAGTTTTTCTTTTCTTGTCGTTATCTGGGCCTGGCCGAAAGCTGCTATTGTCAATGTCAATGCGGCCAATGCTGTAAAAAGTCTTCTCATTGTACGATATTTGTAAGAGATACAAAGTTACAAAATAATGATTATTTTTGTGAAACAGAATAAACGTAAGATTTATGGAAACGGATAATATCATGGAGAGTCGCGAACGCGAAAGCCAATTGGCAAGGGAAAAGAAACTGAAGCGTACAATGTGGATTCTGGTCGTTGTTGCCGTCGCTTTGGTTGCAGTTTTGGGATACGTATGGAGCCAGAAGTCTTCATTGATCAGCGAACTTGAGGATGAGAAGAGAGACCTGACTGAGCAGATGGAGAGTCTCCAGAACGATTATGCAACATTGTCATCCGACTATGACAATATCAATTCGCAGCTGGATACGTCCAGGGCCGAGGTTGCAGATCTTCTCGAAAGGATCAAGAAAACCAATGCGACAAACCGTGCGAAGATGCGTCAGTATGAGAAGGAACTCGGCACATTGCGCAGCATCATGCGCAACTACATCGTGCAGATCGATTCTCTCAATTCATTGAACCACAAGCTTACGGCGGAAGCTGCGGCAGCAAGGCGCGAGGCAGCTGCAAGCAAGGCGGAGAGCGCACAGCTTTCACAGCAGGTGGAGAACCTTACCGGTCAGGTAGCTGCAGGCTCTGTCATCAAGGCACGTGGACTGCATATAGCCGCATACAATTCTTCGGACAAGGTTACGGACCGCAGCAGCAGGACAGTCAGATTGCTGACTTCGCTTTCACTGGTGGAGAACGACCTGGCGCCTAAAGGACCTGTACGTGTGTTTATCCGCGTGAAGGATCCTGACGGAATCATCCTTACGAATTCCAACCGCTCGTCGATTACTTTCAATGGCGAGACAATGGTTGCCTCGGCTTCCAGAAGAGTGGATTATGAAGGAAGCGAAGTGGACCTGAGCATATATCTGAACGATATCCCGGAATATCGCAAAGGTGTATATACTGTAGAGGCTTACACTGAACAGTCTTTCCTCGGAAAGTCTGAACTGATGCTCAGATAATCATTGATTTACATTCACGTCCCATTCTGCAGAAGTTTCTGCACTTACTGTGGTTTCTATTCCGAGGCTGTTCCGGTCTGCCGGGAAAGGAACCTGGGACTTGATGTCGAAAGCAGGAGGTTCTCCAAGTATGCCGGACTGGTCTGTTCGGAGATAGAGGCACGTGCGGACGAAATCCGTGCGACATTGCCTTCGGAGGCCCATCCTGAATATCGGGACACATTATATATAGGAGGCGGTACCCCATCGGTGCTGCCTTTTGACGTGTTGGAACGCATCGTCTCCTGTCTTAACAAGACGGTTTTCGGTTCTGAAAGGCATGATTATCTGGAGTTTACGCTTGAGGTCAATCCTGAGGATATCGTGGAGAAAGGCGAGGTGTATCTGCAGTCGCTTGAGCGGCTCGGCGTCACCAGAATCAGTATGGGCATCCAGTCGTTCGATGATAAGGTCCTGAAATGGATGAACCGCAGACATGATTCCGCCCATGCTGAACAGGCATATTGGATGCTGCGCGGCCACGGCTTCAGGAACATCAGCATTGACCTGATTTTCGGCATCGGAGGCTTGTCGCTGCAGACTTGGGAGGCGACTGTGCACAAGGCGATGGGGCTGAGTCCTTCGCATATTTCGGCATATCAGCTTTCCGTGGAGGAAGGCAGCGCACTGGCCAGGGAAGTCGAGGCTGGACGCTACACGGAGGCTTCGGAAGAGGAATGCCGGGCTCAGTATGAGATGCTGTGCTCCATATTGGAGGAGAACGGCTACCATCATTACGAGGTGTCCAATTTCGCATATCCGGGCTTCGAATCCAGACACAATTCTTCGTATTGGCGTCGCGTGCCGTATGTCGGTCTGGGCCCTGGAGCCCACTCCGCTGTCGCGGATGAAAGGGGACGGGTCAATGTCAGGAAGTGGAATACCGAGACGGAAGATGATTATGTCTCCGAGAGCGAAGTGCTTGATGATGAGGATGTCAGGGTAGAGGAGATAATGCTCGGACTCCGTACAGATGAGGGCGTTTCTCCTTCGTTGCTTCCGCAGGCGACCATGTCCAGATTCCTGGAGGAAGGTGTGCTGTGCCGGACAGTCTATGGAAATGTGAGGATTCCTGAAGACAGGTTTTTTGTTTCAGATGAAATAATTCGTGAATTGTTATGATACTCGAGTCCAATGTTTATGTAAGACGGATAGAAGCTGTCCGTAGGCTTATGAGCAGCAAAGGCATTGATGCTGTGATTATTAGCGGCTCTGACCCGCACGCGAGCGAATATCCTGCTTCGCGCTGGAAACAGGTGGAGTGGGTGTGCGGATTTACGGGCGAGGCTGGGGATGTGGTGATAACTCAGGACCATGCCGGGCTCTGGACTGACACGAGATATTTCATACAGGCGGAACAGCAGCTTGCCGGAACAGGGGTGGCCCTCCATAAGACAAGAATCCCTGGAGAAGTCAGGATTCCGCAATGGCTTGCTGATGACGCATTTGCGGACAGATGGGGAAGCGTGGCCCTCGCTGTCGATGGGCTTTCCCAGCCGGTCTCGTTCATAAATGAACTTGAAAACGCGTTCGGCTGCAGGCAGGTCCGGATTCTGGATCTTCCTGACATGCTCGACGATTTGTGGATGGACAGGCCTGCGGTTCCGGCGACACCGGTTATCACATTGGGAGAAGACCTGACGGGCGCGTCGCGGCTGTCCAAACTGGGGCGACTGATGAGTTTCATTGACGGAAAAAACTGTGACGCCATACTGGTGACGGCGCTGGACGAGATTGCCTGGCTGCTTAACGTGCGCGGGTCCGATGTGGAGTACAATCCGGTGGTGTTGTCGTATCTCCTTGTCACTCAAGACAATGCTGAGTGGTTCGTGCGCAAGTCCAAGACTGTGGATGACGAGACTTATGACAGTTTCGATGAACTGATGAAGGACGGGGTGGAGATAAAGTACTATGATGATATATGTATCAGCCTGTCTGAATATGCCTGCTCGGGAGCGCGTCTTTATGCCGATACCTCCACATTGAACTATCATCTCTACAAGGTGCTGAAGGATGTGGGGGACAATTTCTCGATGGTGGAGGGCGCGTCTCCTGTGCCGCTGTACAAGGCGGTAAAGAACGGAACGGAGATAGAGGGAATGCGTGAGGCGCACGTTGAGGACGGTGTGGCAATGGAGAAGTTCCTCTGGTGGCTGGACTGCTGCATGAAGGACGGCATCGAGCTGTCAGAGTGGGACGCAGCCCGCTATCTCGGTTCATTACGTGCTGAAATTCAGGGATATAGAGGCGACAGTTTCCAGACGATTTCCGCTTACGGACCGTCTGCTGCATTGCCGCATTACGTCACTCCGGAAGGTGGCGGCAGGATGCTCGAGCCTCACGGACTTTATCTGTGCGACTCCGGCGGACAATACCTGTTCGGCACGACTGATATTACCAGGACTGTTCCGCTCGGGCCTTGTGACGGGCTGGAAATGGAGGACTATACATTGGTGCTGAAAGGCCATATCGGCTTGGCAATGTCGGTTTTCCCCGCAGGTACGGCAGGCTGCCAGATAGACTATGCCGCCCGTTCTCCGCTCTGGCAGGCAAGGCGGAATTTCGGCCACGGCACCGGCCATGGAGTGGGTTTCTTCCTCAATGTGCATGAAGGGCCTCAGGACATCCGCCAGAATCTGAATCCGCAGCCGCTTGTGCCCGGGATGATCACTTCTGATGAGCCCGGTCTGTATCGCGAGGGGCTTCACGGCATAAGGCACGAGAGTCTGCTGCTCTGCAAAGATGCCGGGGTCAATGAATTTGCCTCCTGGCTCTGTTTCGAGCCTCTGACGCTTTGTCACATTGACACTTCCGCCGTCATTGCGGACTTGCTGACGAGCGACGAGCGCGACTGGCTCAATGCCTACAACGAGCGTGTATGGCAGAATCTTTCGCCGCTTTTGCCTGAAGAAGTCGCTTTGTGGCTTAGAACCAAGACATTACCTATTTAGCTGTTGGTTTTTTTCGGTGGAATCATTATCTTTACGAGTGGTGTGGTGACTTGTCGGGAGTCGTTTCCGCAGTTAAAGCCATGCCTGAAGAACAAGATGAAAAGTGATTCTCTAATTACATTTGTTGCAGGTGCCGCCATCGGTGCCGTGCTTGGAGTCCTGTTCGCTCCGGAAAAGGGCGAAGTTACCCGCAAGAAAATCAAGGATGCAGCGATAGAAGGCTATGATACGGCGAAGGCGAAGGCCAATGAAGCTTATGCTTATGCCAAGGACAAGGCCGGTAAGGTGCGCAGAGACCTGGAAGATCTGAAGGCTGTCCTCACGGAGGAGGGCAATGAAATGAAGGACGAGGTGAGGGCTAAGGTGCTCGACCAGCTCGACCGTCTCGAGAGAGCCTTGGAGAAGGAAGAAATCGATGAACAATACGATGCCTGATGAAAAACAGTTTTACAGAACCTGCTGAAAGGCTTGCGGAAAGTGCTGCCCAGTACATTGACCTGAAGGTCGATGAAGTCAAGGTGCGCACTGCGAAAGGCCTTTCCATAGCTCTGAACAGGCTTCTTGTGGCTATATTGCTGTTGACATTGTGCAGTATCGTGCTGATGTCCGCGGCATTTGGAGGTGTGCTGCTTTTAGGTGATCTGATAGGCAGTTATGCGGCCGGTGCGTTTATAGTGTCGGCGATTTTCCTGGTGCTGCTCGTCGTGCTGTTCCTGCTGCGTGACAAATTGTTCCTGAACGGACTGGTGCGGATGTTTGTCCGGCTGTTCTTCGAAGAAGAAGGAGGCGAGGATGAAGTACACTGACATAAAGGATATGGCAGGGTTGGAAGCTGCCCGCAAGGAACTGAATGCCAAGCTGAATGCCAAAGGGGCTGAGGTGCTCTCCCGCTGGAAAGACACCAAGGAGGCATATTCTACGGTAAATCTTTTGGCTTACGGCCTGAAAAGCATTTCCGGACCTGTACCTTTCGACAGGATTGTACTCTGGGCTATCCGGGCCATACGTAGATTCTTATAGGCATAATACTAAAAAAGGATGGCCTGAAAAGACCATCCTTCTTTAATTATGTTGTGTCAGTGATTATCCGATAAATCCATTAGCATGGAGGAATGCGTTCACGGCAACTGTAGTGAATACTACGAAGATAAGTGAAGCAACGATGATTCCGATAACCTTGATTCTGTTGAACCAGGTCTTGTTGTCCCAACCGATGGTCTGGAACATGCTCCAGAAACCGTGGCAGAGGTGGAACCATATTGCAACGAACCAGATGATGTAGATCAGAAGAACCCATACGCTGCTGAATGTCTGCTCGAGAAGCATGTAAGGATTCTCAGCCTCGCCTCCGGTGAATTCCAAAAGCTGCATCTTGGCCCAGAAGTGTGTAAGGTGGAAGAAGATGATGCCGAGGATGATGATACCGAGTACGAACATGTTCTTGGCTGACCATGAGTCTGCCTTTGCTCTGGACTCTACTTCATAACGCTTGTAGCCGCCGCGAGCCTTGATGTTGTACCAGGTGAGGTAGCATCCGTAAACGATGTGTACGATGATGCCGAGAGCCAGCACAGGGACCATGATGGTCACGATAGGAAGCGCCATGAAGTCGCAACCAAGCTGGAACAGTCCGTCAATCTTGTCCCAACCGCCTGTGAATGAATCTATTACAGAAAAGAAATTGATAGTTCCGTGGAGCAGCAGGAATACAACAAGAAATGCACCGCTGACAGCCTGGATGAACTTTCTCCCGATGGAGTAGTGGAATGCGTTCGCCATTAGTTAAAATAAAGTTAAAACCATTACTTCGAGATGGTGGTCCATCAAGTGGGACCCTGCCAATCTCCTGATTGCGATTGCAAAGATATGGTGTTTCTTGCAAGTTTCATAATATTTCGATAATTTTGTTTCCGGAAAATCATCGAAAACAATGTATAAAAGGGTACTTCTCAAGTTAAGCGGAGAAAGTCTGGGCGGCAATGCCGGCAAAGGACTCGACACCGCAAGTTTACAGGCAGCGGCTGAAGAAATCGCTTCAGCGGCCAAGGCAGGACTTCAAATCGCCATTGTCAATGGTGGTGGAAACATCTTCCGCGGCCTTCATGGTGTGGGCAAGGGTTTCGACAGAGTAGATGGTGACAAGATGGGAATGCTTGCCACAGTGATAAATTCACTTGCATTGTCAATGTTCATAAAGGAACAGGGCGTGAATGCACAGGTCTTCACTGCCACTCCGATGGAGCCGGTTGCCAAGTATTACATGAGAGATGACGCAGTGAAAGTGATGGAAGAGGGCGGAGTTGCCCTTATCGCTGGCGGAACAGGTAATCCGTTCTTCACCACGGACTCCGGAGCGGCTCTCAGGGCTTTGGAAATCGGTGCTGATGCACTCTTGAAAGGTACCAGAGTGGATGGCGTATATACGGCTGACCCGGAAAAGGACCCGTATGCAGTGAAGTATGAGGAACTGACATTCGAGAAGGCCATCACGGACCACCTGAAGGTGATGGACCAGACAGCATTTGCCCTCTGCAGTGAAGGCAATATGCCGATAATCGTATTCGACATGAACTGCAAAGGCAATCTGACCAGATTGCTGAAGGGCGAGAAAGTGGGTACTCTCGTACACGTATAACCATAAAAACTAAGATATTATGTTACCAAGAGTTAATGAGATTGTCACAGGAGCTGACAAGAAAATGAAAGAGTCTGTGGCTTTCTTGGAGGAAGACCTCAAGACATATCGCGTTGGCAAGGCCAATCCTTCTATATTGAACAATGTCCTCGTGGATTACTATGGAACTCCGACTCCGGTGCCGCAGGTGGCTTCCGTGACTGCTCCGGATGCCAAGACGATCCTCATCCAGCCGTGGGAGAAAACCATGATCGCGAAGATCGAGAAGGCTATCATGGATGCCAATGTCGGTCTCACCCCGCAGAACAACGGCGAGCAGATCCGCTGCAACATCCCGCCGCTTACTGAGGAGCGCAGAAAGGAACTTATCAAGAAAGCGAGGTCAGCAGGAGAGAACTGCAAGGTGGTTGTGCGCAACGCACGTCGTGACGCGGTGGAACTTCTGAAGAAAGCTGTCAAGAACGAAGGACTTCCTGAGGACGGCCAGAAAGAGGGCGAGGAGGAAGTACAGAAAGTTACTGACAAGAATGTCAAGGAGATAGACGCTCTCATAGCGGCTAAGGAAAAAGACATAATGACTGTATAGTCAATGAAATCTGAGGCTGCCTGACAAACCGGGCAGCCTTTTTTAATTATACGGAACTTGATGGGGACAAGACTTGAACTCATACCGGTAGGGGAGTGGAACATATTTCCGGAAGGCAAGGCGCCGATGCTGATTGCCGGGCCGTGCAGTGCGGAATCTGAATTGCAGGTGATGCAGACGGCTGAAGGCCTCAGGGCATTGGGCGTAAATGTGTTCCGGGCAGGTGTCTGGAAGCCTCGCACACATCCGAACACTTTCGAAGGCGCAGGTGCTCCCGCTCTGCAGTGGCTCCGGAGGGTGCAGGAAGAGCTCGGGATGAAAGTGGTTACCGAGGTGGCAGGTGAAAAGCACGTCTCCGACTGCATCAAGTCCGGTGTGGATATGGTGTGGATAGGGGCCCGCACCACTGCAAATCCATTTCTTGTGCAGGAAATAGCTGATGCATTGAAAGGTACGGATATTCCTGTCCTTGTGAAAAATCCCGTGAGCCCCGACATTGACCTGTGGATAGGAGCTCTCGAGCGTCTGAATCAGGCCGGAGTGAAGAAGCTAGGCGTAGTGCATAGAGGCTTTTCTACGGGGGAAAAGTCCAGATACAGAAACGAGCCGCTCTGGCAGATAGCCGTCGAACTGCGCACACGTTATCCTGAATTGCCGTTTTTTGCAGACCCGAGCCACATAGGAGGCAGCCGCGAATATCTGCATGAGCTGTCCCAGAGGGCTTTGGACTTGGGCCTGGACGGACTTATGATAGAGTCGCACTGCGATCCGGCCAGTGCCAAGAGTGATGCCGGTCAGCAGGTTACGCCGGAGGATTTCGGAAAACTGATTTCCGGTCTGGTGGTGCGGAAAGCTGATTCGGACAGTCCTGAGTACAAGGAAAATATCGACCAGTTGAGGGAGCAGATAGATGTCATTGACGAAAATCTGCTGAGTCTTCTCGCCTCGAGGATGAATCTCAGCCGGAGTATCGGGAAATATAAGAAGGAGCACAATATAGCCATTCTACAGACATCGAGGTGGGATGCTGTCCTGTCACAGATGAAGGAAAGGGCTGGGTCTTACGGTCTGTCGGCGGAGTTCGTGTCGGCGATATTCAATGCCATACATGAAGAGTCTGTGCAGGAGCAGAACAAGATCCTGTCGGACGGTGAAGAGTAACGGAGTTATGCTTTATGCTCGCCGAGGGCATTGAGAAGCGTGGTTTCGAATACTTCTTTCTCGTGTTCGGTTACGAAACTGACCTCGATAGGGGTATGGAACAGCCGTTTTCTCAGGGCTTCAGGCATTTTCTTGTAGTCGCGCAGTCTCTGGCTGTCCTTTTCGGTCGTGGCTACGAGAGCTGTAGGCCATTTCTTGGTAGCCAGAAGTAGGCGTCTGATATCCATCCCGGTGTATTTGTGATGGTCATTGAACTTGAAATGCTTGACCATCTCATAGTTGTCGCTGAGGTATCTTCTCAGTGGCGTGTCGGAAGCGATTCCTGAAACCAGAATCAGGTTGTGCGAGTAGATATATCGTCTGTCGGAGTCCTCAAATACAGGCTCCAACGGACAGTAGCTGATGGTCGTGAACAGAACCGTCATCTTTTTCCCGGTCTTGTCCGTACCCTGGCATGTCTCCAGGTCGAAATCTGAAATCTGAAGCGATTTCACCCACTCTATCTTCTCCCAGTTCTCCATGAATTTCGGACACTTGGTCACGATGATCACATTGGCATGGAAAAGTCTTTCGGGAAGGTCGCGCAGTCTGCCGAACGGCAGCAGGCAGTCCTTGCTCGGCGGACGGTTGTAATCGACGAGGACGATATTGAATGCAGCCTGGAGTGAACGGTACTGGAATGCGTCGTCGAGAACGATCAGCTCTGGGGTCTGGACGTCCTTGTGTACGCATTTGCGGTATTTCCGGGATGTCTTGATCTTGTCCGGGTGGAGCAGCAGGTCACAGCCTTCCACTCTCGTACGGTCCACTGCCACAGTTACTTTCGGGAATTTTCTCTTTATCTGAAGAGGCTCGTCACCTGCGAATGAAGCGGAGTCGTCCACCATAATCTGCTGGAAACCGCTGCTCTTGCGCTTATGTCCTCTGGAGAGTACCGCGATATGCTTGCCACCCCATTTCTCGCTTGCGAGCAATGTCCTGAGAATCATCTCAGTATGAGGAGTCTTGCCGGTTCCGCCTGCGGCAATGTTGCCTACGCAGATGGTCGGAGCCTCGCAAGTATGCACCTTGAATACCCCGCTGTCATACAGGGCATGCCTTATTTTCAAGGTGAGGTAATATGGTGCTAATAATATCCTCTCAAGCATAGCGTGCAAAGTTAATAAAAAATATGGAAAACCTATCCTATAAACCATATACGCTTGAACTTTCTTCAAGCGGACAGGCTCCCCATCGTTCTGATACATAGTCCAGCAGCGCCATGACTTCATCAGCGGTAGGCGCCGTGACCAGTTTCACACGCGTTTCCTTGAAGTCAGGCAGGCCTTTGAAGTAGCAGGACAGGTGCCTCCTCATCTCCAGAACTCCTGTAACGGGGCCCTTCAGCCCGGTCGAAAGCGAAAGATGCCATTTGGCGAGAGCGACCCTGTCATTGACACTCATCGACGGCAGAATTTCGCCGGTGGTCAGGTAATGCTTGATTTCTCTGAATATCCACGGATGCCCGAAAGACGCGCGGCCCACCATGATGCCGTCAACTCCGTATTTCCCGAACGCTTCACCGGCTTTCTGAGGCGAATTTATGTCCCCGTTCCCGATAATCGGGATGTGCATCCTGGGGTTCTCCTTCACCTGTCCGATAAGTGTCCAGTCAGCCTCGCCCTTGTACATCTGACATCTGGTGCGGCCGTGGATGGTCAATGCCGCGATTCCCGCATCCTGCAGCCTCTCCGCGAGCGGTACTATAATCTTGGAACTCTCATCCCATCCGAGCCTGGTCTTGACAGTCACCGGTTTGCTTACGGCTTTCACGATCCGCTCCGTTATCATCACCATCTTGTCAGGCTCGCGCATCATTCCCGAACCGGCGCCGCGGCCCGCAATCTTGTTGACCGGACAGCCGAAATTTATGTCAATGATATCGCAGCCGTGTCCTCCGGCGATCTGGTCCGCATTGTCGGCCATTTTGGCAGCCTCCACCATCGCGTCCGGATCATTGCCGTAGATCTGGATTGCTATAGGGGCCTCGTCGTCGGAGGTCTTCATTTTCGCTATGGCCTTGGCGGCGTCCCGTATCAGCCCGTCGGACGGAATGAATTCAGTATAAACCATATCCGCGCCGAATTTCTTGCACACGATGCGGAAAGACGCGTCTGTCACGTCTTCCATCGGAGCCAGCAGGACAGGCTTCTCGCCCAAGTCAATGTTTCCAATCTTCATAGTTGTCGTGGAATCGTTTTACTGCAAAATTTTCGGTTTCAATTCCACAAAATTACTAAATCAGGCTTGAATTTTGTGGCATAACGGCCCGGAAAATTCAAAAGCTTCAAAGAAAACAAAACATAAACATCTGATATGTCAAAGGAAATCAAAACTATAGGAGTCCTGACATCGGGAGGAGATGCTCCAGGAATGAATGCCTGTATCCGTGCGGTGACACGTAGCGCCATCTTCAACGGAATGAAGGTGATGGGTATCTACAGGGGCTTCGAAGGCCTTATTCACGGAGAAATCAAGGAACTGACCACCGAGAGTGTCAGCAACACCATCCAGCGTGGCGGTACTTTCCTGAAAACCGCAAGAAGCAAGGACTTCATGACAGTAGAGGGCAGGAAGGCTGCCTATGACAACCTTGTGAGCCACGGCATTGACGCGCTTATAGTCATTGGCGGAAACGGCTCATTGACAGGAGCGCAGGACCTGGCGAGAGAATATGACCTGCCGGTAATCGGACTGCCGGGCACCATTGACAATGACCTTTACGGCACCGATTCGACCATCGGTTACGATACAGCATTGAACACCATCGTGGAATGTGTGGACAAAATCCGTGACACCGCCACTTCCCACGACCGTATCTTCTTCGTTGAGGTAATGGGTCGTGACGCCGGTTTCCTGGCACAGAACAGTGCGATCGCTTCCGGTGCGGAAGCGGCCATCATCCCGGAAGACCAGACAGACGTCGATCAGCTCGAGCAGTTCATCAGCCGTGGATTCCGCAAGAGCAAGAACAGCAGTATCGTGATCGTTTCCGAGAGCCCTAAGGATGGCGGCGCAATGTACTATGCAGACCGTGTCCGCAAGGAGTATCCTCAATATGACGTGCGTGTGACCATCCTCGGCCATCTGCAGAGAGGCGGAACCCCGTCAGCTCTCGACCGTATCCTTGCAAGCCGTCTGGGCTGCGCCAGCATCGAGGCTCTGAAAGAGGGACAGCGCAATGTCATGATAGGCATCAGCAATGACCAGATAGTCTATGTCCCTATCGACAGGGCAGTGAAGACGGACAAGCCTATCGACAAGGAGCTTATCAATGTTTTGGCAATGCTGTCGATATAATTATACCGGTTTCCGTAAAAAGTTGTAACTTGGTGGATTAAAGGTACTGCTTCCGTTCTGTCAGCAGAATCGCGGAGCAGTATTGTTTTCTATATTGGATTGAAAATGAACAAGTTACTTAAGTCCCTGATGGTATCGGCAGTCGCGACGGCGGTTTCCGCATGTGTGGAATATCCGACCGCCGACCAGTTTGCCATACCTACGATCGAGCACGTGGAAATCAGTGTCGCCGGCAATGAGGTGAGCCTTCTGTGCCGTGTCTCTTCCGAAATTCCTGAAAAGGAGAACTGCGGAGTGGTATATTGGACAGGAACTGAGGAGAAGTCGGAAGTGAAATGTGAATCCAATACGGGGGATTCGTTCAGAGTATATCTGCCGAACCTGAAGTATGACGTGGACTACAGTTACAACATCTTCATTGAAAAGAAGGGAAGAAGGTATTTTTCTGCTGACAATACGTTCAGGACAGGTCCGGACATCATTGAGGACCGCATTCCGGATCCGGTGTTCAGGAAGTATTGCATCGAGTATCTGGACAAAGACGGAGACGGGCATTTTTCCCAGCATGAGGCGGACCTCGTGGATTCTCTGGGCTTTCCGTATTCGAATGACAGGATAGAATCAATAACGGGCATAGAACTGTTCCGCAACCTCAGGAAACTGAAAGTGACCAACTGCAAGATAAACGGCACTCTGGATGTTTCAGTCTGTACGAGACTGGAGTCTCTTGATGCGAGCGGGTCTTATACCGACGAGCTGATTTTGCCGGAAAACCCGAAAATTACGGAACTGAATCTGTCCAGCAACATGCTTACCTCTCTGGACCTGTCCTCCTGCAGATATCTGAAAAAACTCGACTGCAAATACAATTCGAAACTTAAGAGCTTGACTCTGAACAAGGAATGCGGACTCGAAGAGCTGAACTGTTACAGTACCAGCATCAATGATATTGACTTGAGCGATTACCCGCATATGCGCTGTCTTGTCACGAATTCTTACGGGATGAACAGCCTGAATTTGGGCAGCAGTACGGAATATGAAGTTCTGGACCTGTCGCTGCCGGATGACATGACGACATTGGATGTTTCGAAGATGCCCTCTCTCAGGCGTTTGTCTGTCTGGTATTGCAATCTCGAGAATGTCAATATCCAGCACTGCCCGCTTATGGATTTTATCAATATTGCGGATTGTCCGGTGGCTTCACTTGATTTTTCGAATGCGGCCAAGCTTAAGAAAGCGGTCATATCCGGTACCGATGTGACGTCTTTGGATTTCAGCAATTGTCCGAGGCTGGGTTTGCTTGACTGCAGATTTAACAACAAACTTGAATATGTTGTCCTGGTAGAGGGAACGTGCCCGACGCTGCAGACTGGCCCCAAGTCGGTGGATGTCAGGTATGTAGCCGCACCTTAGAGAATTGATGTCGTGAACAAGAAAGCTGTCAAATACGCGGTCTCGGCCGCTCTCGCCGTGGTTCTCCTGTATCTGTCTTTCAGGGGAGTCAAGTGGGACGAATTCATGTCGGCTCTGAAATGCTGCCATTGGTGGTGGGTGGTCGCCGCAATGCTTGCAGGTGTGGCTTCCTTCTGGTTCAGGGCATTGAGATGGAAGGGACTTCTCGCCCCTATCGATTCTTCCACTTCTTCCAAAACCGTGTTCAATGCGGTCAATATAGGCCTTTTCACAAATCTGATATTGCCCCGCGTGGGCGAATTCATACGTTGTGGCGTAATCACCAGGAACTCAGCTCCTGCGGAAGACGGGAAACAGCACCTGGCTTCCTACGATAAGGTGCTCGGGACAGTGGTCATGGAGCGCTCTTGGGATGTATTGACATTGATACTGATTCTCTGCACGGTGATGGTCACGATGTGGAGCCGTTTCGGCGGCTTTGTCGAGGAGAAGATTCTCCAGCCGTTCGCGGGCCGGTTCAATGCAGATGTCTGGTGGCTGTTTGCGGGGCTGGTCCTGCTCTGTGTGGCGGGTGTGCTGGCTGTCTGGAAGTTGAGTAACCGTAGCAAGGTGATTTCTGCATTGTTCGGATTCGTGAAGGGACTCTGGCAGGGTGTGGTCAGCTGTTTCAGGATGAAGAGGTGGTGGGTGTTCCTTATATATACGGCATTGATCTGGCTGATGTACTGGCTGATGAGCTGGACTATACTCAGGTCGCTGAGCGGTGTGGATGTATCTGCCTTGTCGCTGGACTTTTCGGCGGCAGTCTCGCGTCTGTCTGAACTCGGGCCGTCTGACGCTCTGTTCCTGATGCTTGTGGGCAGTCTGAGTTCGCTTGTGCCGGTGCCTGGCGGCTTCGGAGCGTTCCACTACATCGTGGCCACTGCATTGGCCTCGGTCTATGGAATTCCGTTCCCGGTGGGAATCATATTTGCGACGCTCTCGCATGAGTCCCAGACAATCGCTGTCCTCCTGTGCGGAGCCGGCTCGTATGTTTCCGAGTCAATGTCATAAGAACGTGTAAATTATACCTATATTATATATTATGGATTTCGATACAAGTGTTGTGCTGTCTGAGGACGCCGTGCTGAACGTGGTTTCACCGTTTGCTTCATTCGACTTTTCGGCGAAGGTGCTCTCTGCATTGCCAGAAGGCGTGAAGGCCGCGGACCTCGGATGCGGAAGGATTCTGGTGGATTATTCCACGATGCTGCAGACCCGGTATGTGTTGTGTGACATCTACGAGGAGGACGGCGGAGAAGACGGCACGTTCAGGTACAGGATCGTGGTGAAGTCCGGCAAGAAGAGCAGCCGTATATGCGATGCGCTCATCGGACTTCTGTTCATCCTGTGTTTCTGGACAGCGGGAAAATGGTTTACGGACGGCTTTCAGGTGCTGCCTGCCGTTCTGTCTGCATTGGCATTGACCGGAATAGTGGGGCTGCTGGTGCTGATGAAGGTCTCGCGCTTCGGGAAAGCTCAGGCGGAGGCGGTGTCCTCGGCGCTGAAAAGCGCTCTGGACTGTGGTTCTGAATAGCGCAACCGGATTTTGCCGGCAGACGATTTTTCGCGATATTTTGTTGTTTGGAAAATTATTGCTACCTTTGCGACCCCTATAATGTGTAGGGATCGCAACTTTTATTATTAACTATTTAAAGATCAAGACAGTGGACACACAAAGTTACAAATCAGTTTTCTTGAACGAGAATACTGTAAAGAAGGAGTGGGTCGTCATTGATGCTACCGATCTGGCACTTGGCCGTCTTGCAGCCCGCGTTGCTCTTGTCCTCCGTGGCAAGACCAAACCAGGGTTCACCCCTAACGTTGATTGCGGTGACAATGTCATCGTTGTCAATGCTGAGAAGGTGGCTCTCAAAGGCAAGAAGATGACCAACAAGGTTTACACTCGTTACACCGGATATCCTGGTGGACAGCGTTTTACCACGCCTAAGGAGATTCTTCAGAAGAGACCTGCAGAGCTGATCAGGAAGTCCGTTAAGGGTATGCTTCCTAAAACCCGTCTTGGTGACAAGCTCATCAACAACCTGTTCGTATATGCAGGTCCTGAGCATCCGCACCAGGCGCAGCAGCCAAAAGAAATTAAGTTGAACGAAATTTAAACAGAGCAAATGGAAAAAACAGTAAACGCCCTTGGAAGACGTAAATCAGCTGTGGCTCGTGTTTATGTCGCTGCCGGAACAGGTAAGATTGTCATCAATGGAAAGGAGCTCAAGGAGTATTTCCCTGACGAGGCTCTCCAGTACATTGTTAATCAGCCGTTTGAAGTTACCGGTACGACAGGTCAGTTTGACGTTAAGGCAAACCTCGTAGGAGGTGGAATCAAAGGTCAGGCAGAAGCAGCAAGACTCGGTATCGCCCGCGCTCTTTGCGAGGTGGACAAAGAGGCTTACCGTTCTGCTCTCAAGGCCGAAGGATTCCTTACTCGTGACGCAAGAGAAGTCGAGAGGAAAAAGCCTGGTCAGCCTGGTGCACGTCGCCGCTTCCAGTTCAGCAAGCGTTAATCTTGTCTGGATATTGATTTACTCGCACAGTCCGGTGTTGAAATCTTCGGACCCTGGCCAGGATGTGAATCCTGCGAAGGCTGCTTGAAGATTGCTGGGACTGCGGAAAATCCCGGAGACCGGCGACATGCCGCTGCTTCAGGATTGATGAAAAGAGCCCGACAGGCTATGGCTACAGCCTGAAGGGAAAGTGTAACAAAAGAAACATTACAAAAAATGCCAAGAACAAATTTCCAAGAATTACTCGAAGCAGGTGCACATTTCGGGCATCTCGCCAGGAAATGGAATCCTAAAATGGCTCCTTATATTTTCATTGAGAGGAACGGGATTCACATCATTGACCTGCACAAGAGTATCGTCAAGATAGACGAGGCTGCAGAGGTAATGAAAGAGCTTGCACGCTCAGGCCGCAAGATCCTCTTCGTTGCCACCAAGAAGCAGGCTAAAGATATCATCGCAGAGAAAGCCGCTTCTGTCAATATGCCTTATGTAACTGAAAGATGGCCGGGTGGTATGCTTACCAACTTCCCTACTATCCGTAAGGCAATCAAGAAAATGAATACCATCGACAAGATGAAGGAAGATGGTACTTATGAGAAACTCGCTAAGCGTGAGCGTCTTCAGATTGACCGTCAGAGGGCTAAACTTGAGAAGAACCTCGGTTCCATCAAGGATATGAGCCGTCTCCCGTCAGCTCTCTTCGTAGTGGACATACAGAAGGAGGCAAATGCCGTTAAAGAGGCTAACCGTCTGAACATTCCGGTAATCGCTATGGTTGATACTTGTTGCGATCCTACCCCGATTGATTATGTGATTCCGGCTAATGATGATGCCGCAAAGTCAGTTGAGTATATCACCAATGCTCTTTGCGTTGCCATCCAGGAGGGATTGAACGAAAGAAAGCTCGAAAAGGAGAAAGACGCTGCGGCTGAGGCTGCTGAGAAACCGGCAACCAAGAAGCTCCGTCCTCGCAAGAACGCTGCCGCTGAAACTGAAGAAGTAGAGGCAGCTCCGGTAGAGGCTCCAAAAGCAGAAGAAGTTAACGCTGAATAATTTAAACTCTATTTACTATGCAGATTACAGCAGCTGACGTAATGAAATTACGTAAGATGACAAGTGCCGGTATGATGGATTGCAAGCAGGCTCTCGCTGAGGCTGAAGGCGATTTCGACAAGGCAGTTGAGATCATCCGTGAAAAAGGTAAACTCGTGGCAGCGAAAAGAGCTGACCGTGAGACTACCGAAGGCGCAGTTATCGTTCGCGTTGAGGGTGGCAAGGCTATCATTGTCTGCCTCGGTTGCGAAACAGACTTCGTTTCAGCTACTCCGGATTTCAAGGCTCTCGCAAATTCTATAGCAGATGCAGCTATCGCTGCTTTCCCTGCTGATCTCGAGGCTCTCAAATCTGTGAAGTTGAAAGACGGCTACACAGTAGAAGAGGAAATTTCTGCTCAGACCGGCAAGACAGGTGAGAAGCACGTTCTCGCTTACTATGCCGCTCTCGAGGCTCCTTATATCGCACAGTACGTTCACAACAACTCCAAGGTTGCTTCCATCGTTTCTTTCAACAAGGAAGTTCCTGCTGAGATCGGCAAGAACGTGGCTATGCAGGTTACCTCAATGCACCCTGTTTCTGTTTCAGAGGCAGATTGCCCTAAGGAGACTGTAGAGAAAGAGCTCGCAATGTACAAACAGCAGATCGCTGAGGATCCGAAAATGGCCGGCAAACCTGAGGCAATGCTTGAGAATATCGCAAAAGGTAAGCTCAAGAAGTTCTTCAAGGAGCAGACTCTTGAGGATCAGGAGTTCATCTGGGACGCAAAGATTTCAGTCCTCGACTACATCCACACTGCTGACAAGGACGCAAAAGTTCTCGCTTTCAGAAGATTCTCACTTACAGACTAATTGCTCTGGATACATTATAAAAAGGTCTTGCGGAATGTCGTAGGACCTTTTTTACTTCTGTGCTTTTTACTACATTTGTCCAAACAACAACTCAACAAATTATGAAAATGAATTTTTTTAAAGGCATTTCTGCATTGGCGGCGGTGCTTTTGACTATCGCGGCGTGTGATAAGGAAAAAGAGCAGCAGGCAGTATTGCCGGAAGTCGAGGTGAAACTTGTTAGTGCTGATGCAACTAACATATCCTTTTCTGTTACGGCAAGCAATGCTGAGAGTTTCGCATGGTATTGCTCCGATGACCCTAAGGACGGGGAGAAACAGATGTCTGCCAGTCTGGTGTATGGCCTCGGTACGACTGAGAAGGTATCCGGAAAATTACAGCTGGTGACAGTTCCGGATCTCAAGCCTGAGACGCAGTATTGGATTTTCGCTGCTTCCAAGAGCGGTGACAATTTCAGTGTGACTGATTCCATTCAGGTAAAGACAGCTGCGGAAGAGCAGGTGCTTACCGCAGGTGACGTCACCAAAACCAGCCTTTCTTACCATATCAGGTCCAGAGAAGGAGCGAAGTATATGCATACATATATCGAGAGCTGGTATTATAATCATCAGATGGCTCTCGCGATGGAAGACCAGGGGGCGGAGTTCAACATTGACACGTTCAACATCAATCTTCTCGCTGATTTCGGTTTTGAGGAGACTGCGCCTAAGGATATAACATGGAAGAATGGTGATGAGAATACTCCCAGAAACCAGGAGGTGGCTCTGTATGGCGGACAGAAATATATGGCATTGTTCTGCTATTACGATGATTCCAATGAGCAGGAACCTCAGTGGGTCGGAAAGCCTGAAGCCGTGGAGATGGCTCTTCCTGCGGCCGGCAAATCCAACGAATCCATCAAATTTACCGATGAAAGTATCAATTCTGACAATGTGGTGGTCAGAATGGAGCTTGACGATGCCAAGGTAAGCTATATCTCATATGACCTTTATGAGAAGGCCAAATATGATAATACATTTGCAGGCAAGGATGAAGCGACCATCAAGAATTTCCTCTATGAATATGGTCTTCACGCATATAATACTTACACGGACAAATGGACTACTGATCCAGGCGTAGAGTATATCATTGCCGTTATGGGCGTGGACAACAACGGTGATTCTTTCCTTCAGACGAAGACCTATACCACTCCTCTTCCGGATCCTGTGTTCAATGTGAAGATGCGCTCTTATGATAGTGAATTTAAGAACTATCTGGGTTTCCTGACGCTGCGTATGGATGTGGATGTCAAGTATTTCCCTGATCTTAATGTGGAGGGTATCTTGACTGCATTTATGCCTAAGGCTACTTGGGATGCTACGTTGGATATGTATGGAATGTCTATTGAGACAATGCTGGAGACAATGCCTGAGTACGTAAGTTATATAGTCAATACGCCTCTTCAGGACAATGAGATGGACGACCTGGAAAAGAAAGGTTCGTTCACCAGAATCACGACTGATCTGGAACCGGGTACTGAGTATATCTTCGCAATGTTGTTCAATTATGGCGGCAAGTGGTATTACAAATCAGCAACTGCCAAACTGAGTGACGAACCTTCAGGCACACCGGAAGAAGGCTACAATGCTTTCCTCGGAGAGTGGACAGTGACAGGAAAAACCACCAAGGACTGGAGTACCAAATTGACATATAAGATCAGGTTTGAACAGTTAGAGCCTAACTGGTCTTACAAAGTGTATGGATGGTCATCGACCAATGCCGGTACGGAATTCCCGTTCGTGGCACGATATGACAGCGTTACCAAGAAAATCTACATAGACGGCAATCAGTATCTTGGAAAGACCACTGCTCAGGGTGCTGAGTATGAGGTCCGTATGATGCCATGTCTGAGATATGTAGGAGCGCTGTACTTCTCCGACAGCGAGGATGTCATGTATGAAGGAAGAATTGATGATATGGGAAATGGCAAGGAAAAGATAGCAATGTTCCCTGGAATCATCAAGAATAGAGAGGGCAGGGATGAGGAAGTCGCTACGATGGCTTATGGCTTCGTGAAGGATGGAAACTGTCCTGGCGGTCCGGACCAATACGATATCGTAGAGTTCCAGATTACAAGAGAGAAGACCAAATAGGTTACTGACATATTTGATTTGGCGGGCAGCGGCATTGGACGTTTGCCCGCCATTTTTATATCTATGAAGGCGGCTATAGATGAACAGCTATAAATGATGAACGGCTCGCGATTCACATCGCAAGCCGTTCGCAATTCTAACCTAAAACTTAACCTATGAAAAAACTATTCGACCGAATTTATTGCAATATCCGTGCCGATTTATATAGATTCCGTTACTTTTTTTCAATTTCTTTTACTTCCGTGCTGTCGGCAGGAACTTCTTCTGTTTTCGGCATTGACTCCGGATCTACCTTGATGGAGATTATCCTTACGTCTGTGCGAGGCCTGTCACGCAGGTCGGTGGCAACGGAAGCGATCTTGTCAATGACATTGAACCCGTCAACAGTCTGGCCGAAGACGGTGTACTCGCCGTCAAGCTGGGCACATGTCTCCTCGTTCTGGACAATGTAGAACTGCGAACCGGATGATTCCTTCGCAGGATTTGCCCTGTCACCTCTTCTTGCTGCTGCCAATGCGCCTTTCTTGTGCTTGTATTCAGGAACGAACTCTGCCGGTACGGTGTATCCCGGACCGCCCTGTCCGTAAAGCTCGACTTTGGAGGTGTCCTTGGTGTACGGGTCGCCGCCCTGAATCATGAACCCGTCGATTACCCTGTGGAACAGGAGGCTGTCATAGTAACCTGAAATAGCGAGTTTCTCGAAATTCGCACGGTGCTTCGGGGTTTTGCTGTAAAGTTTGACCTTGATGGTTCCGAGACTGGTGACAATGTCGAACACAGGCTCATCCGGCAGCCCTGCTGCAAGGCTTTCGGCATCTTTCTGCTTCTGGATCATTTCTGCTTGTTTCAATGAGTCCGCCATTGCCTGCTCTGCGGCAGAATCATTAACCTTCTTCTGGTTTCCGCAAGCTGCCACAGTTCCTGCGACTGCGAGGCAGACTATACTTTTGGTGATAATGTTTGTTTTCATATTCTTGAATGCTTGATTACTTCATGAGAACTCTCAAATATAGTCAAATTTTCACTAATTTTGCGCACGTTATGTCGAATCCATTGAAGCAACTTGCTGGAGAAACCGCGATATACGGCCTCAGCACAATCTTGGCCAGGATAATCAACTTCCTGTTTGTTCCGTTCTATACCAGACTCCTCACCACGGCCAGTTACGGCGTGGTAACGGAATTCATGGCGTATATCGCTGTGCTTCAGGTGGTTCTGGTGCTCGGACTTGAGACCGGATGCTTCAAGTTCGCCAACAGGAAGGATGTGGATGCCAAGACGGTCTATGCCAATGCATTGGTGACCGTGGCGGGAGTCTGCTTCGCCTTCCTCGGGTTCATGATGCTGTTTTCAGACCAGATAGCCTCTGCATTGGGCTACGGCGGCTTCGGAAACTGCATCATCTATGTGGGCGGCATCCTGGCGCTCGACTGTACTACGGCGATACTGTTCGCCAAACTGAGGCAGGAGCACAAGGCGCTGAAGTTTGCGGTCATCAAGACCGTGAAAATCCTTACGGAGACAGCGGCCAATATGGTTTTCTTCTTCTGGTACCCGTCCCACACGAATCATTTCCTGGGCAATTTCATATCTCCGACACCGGATTTTACCTACGTGATTTTCGCCATCCTGCTGAGCAGTATCGTATGCGGAATCCTGTTTCTGCCGGATCTGCTACACTTCTCGTTTGAGCTTGACGGAAAACTGCTGCGTCAGATGCTTGCGTATTCTCTGCCGCTGATGGTGGCTGCGCTTCCCGGCATTGTCAATGACTTTCTCGACAGGATACTGTTCCGTTATTTCGATACCAATGCGGCCGTGTGGCAGTCCAGCCTCGGCATTTTCCAGGCGGCGGTGAAACTCTCGGTTATCATGAACCTGTTTATCCAGATGTTCCGTTTCGCCGCTGAGCCGTTCTTTTTCCAGCGTGCGCAGAACAAGGGCTCCAAGCAGTTGTACGCCATCGTGATGGAATTCTTCACGGCATTCTGCGGACTGATACTTCTCGGTGTGTTCCTCTATCTGGATGTATTCGCATTGATTATCGGCAAGGATTTCCGCTCTGGAATGGGCGTGGTGCCGATCATGCTGCTCTCCTACATGCTGCTCGGGATGCTTTTCAATGTCTCGATGTGGTACAAGCTCTCCGGGAAGACCAATATGGCCATCTGGATTACGCTTGCCGGCCTCGTCGTCACGACATTGGTCAATGTGATTTTCATGCCGAAGTTCTCGTTCTGGGCTGCGGCCTTCGGACACCTTGCCAGCTATCTGGTCATGTTCATCATCAGCGCGGTCCTGGGAGCCAAGTATTACCCGATTCCATACAGCTGGAAACGCATCGGGGCGCTGTTTGTGCTGATAGGAGCCGTATGTGGCCTGTCAATGCTGATGGACAATATGATGTTCGCCGGGGTCAATGCGGGTTCTTCACCTGCTTCTGCCGTGGTCGTGAAGCTTCTTCTGCATACGTTGCTGCTTGCGGTTTATTTCGCAGGATGCGCATTCCTGCTTAAGGGCCGTTACAAAATGGCATTGGCAACAGAGGAATAGCGCTTGCCACGTGAAAGATATTGACTATATTTCCCGCCTGACGGCGGCTAATATAGGATGCGCCTCGGAAGAATAAAAAAAGAATTTTATTCTTCACTCGGCTTTCACTATATTTGTAGATAATCTTTTTGTACCGAGTGTACTGAAACTAATAATTTAAATTTATGAAACATTTTCCATTTGTAATCTTGACCGCAGCTGTACTGGGTATTTCGGTTGCAGGCTGCACAAAGACACCTGAAATCAATGTGATTCCATGTCCTGAAAGCATTGTCAAGGCTGAAGGTACGTTCAATGTCGCAGGTGTTCCTGTGAAACTTGGCGCTGAACTCGACGAGGAAACCATCCAGTGGGCAAACACTTTTGCGCAGAAACTTACATCCGTAACCGGCAAGACTTCTGAAGTCGTTTCAGATGCGGCTGGAAAATGCATTGAACTGGAATTGAATAAAGAACTTGCTCCGGAGGAGTATTGGCTTGACGTTACCAAGAAGGGCGTGAAGATTCAGGCTTCTTCTGCTGCCGGTTTCAGATATTCTACCCAAACCATCGGCCAGATGCTTCCTGCTGCATTCTACGGAAAGGGCAAGGCGTCTGCAAAGTGGGTTCTCCCTTGCGCTTCCATCAAGGACAAGCCGAGATTCGCATACAGAGGAATGCATCTTGACGTTGCCCGTCATTTCTTCGATGTCAATGAGGTGAAGAGATTCCTCGACGTGATGGCAGCATATAAGCTGAACCGTTTCCACTGGCATCTTACTGAGGACCAGGGATGGAGAATCGAAATCAAGAAATATCCTAAGCTTACTGAAATCGGTGCCTGGAGAGACAGTACCATGATCGGCAAGAACTGGAACGAATTTGACCACACCCGTTATGGCGGATTCTATACACAGGAGGAAATCAAGGATGTCGTGGCTTATGCTGCTGACCTCGGAATCACAGTTATTCCTGAGATTGACCTTCCTGGCCACATGGTAGCTGCTCTCGCTTCTTATCCTGAGCTCGGCTGCACCGGCGGTCCTTATTCTGTAAGACCTACATGGGGAATTGCTGATGAGGTGCTCTGCCCTGGAAAGGAGACCACATTCAAGTTCATCGAGGATGTCCTCGAGGAGGTTATGGAACTATTCCCTTCAGAGTATATCCACATCGGAGGTGACGAGTGCCCTAAGAAAGAGTGGGCTAAATGTCCTGCCTGCCAGAAGCGTATCAAGCAGCTCGGCATCAAGGCTGACGCTGAGCACACAGCAGAGCAGTATCTTCAGAATTATGTGACCGAGAGAGTCCAGAAGTTCGTCAATGACCATGGCCGCAAGATCATCGGCTGGGACGAGATTCTCGAGGGCAAGCTTGCCGAGGGAGCTACCGTGATGTCCTGGAGAGGTTCCAAGGGAGGTATCAAAGCTGCCAAGATGGGCTACGATGTCATCATGACTCCTAATACCTATATGTATTTCGACTATTATCAGTCTGATTCCACTTCATTGGAGCCGCTTGCCATCGGCGGATGCCTGCCGACAGAGAAGGTTTACCAGTGTGAGCCATATACTGATATCCCTGAGGAGGCTCAGAAGCATATCCTCGGTGTGCAGGCTAACCTGTGGACTGAGTATATCGCTACTACAGAGTACTTGGAGTATATGTTGCTCCCGAGAATGTCCGCACTCAGCGAGGTTCAGTGGTGCCAGCCTGAGAACAAGGACTATGACAGGTTCAAGAAGTCCCTTATGCACTCCTTCGACATCTACGATGCAATGGGCATGACATATTGCCGTGAGGTCATCGGCCAGTACGGCATGCCGGAGAAGAAATAGTCGTTCAAGGGTTTTTAGTCTGAACAACCTGCATTTGCGGATTTTCCGCAAGTGCCTGGTGTACAAATATTTACAGCGATTGATGAAAGTCAGGTTGCCTGAAAAAATGGGTAACCTGACTTTCATTGGTTTGTGTAAATGATTGTCCTGTAATGGATTGGCCCTAAATGCCGATTTCAGGTTGTTCCAAAATTTCCGTGAAGGAGGCCGGGCTTACATCATGGTCGGTTTCCGGGTAAGCGTCGGCTGCCATTGGACCGGAGACTAATAGAGCAGGAAGCCGAGGACGCCGCCGGCTATGATGATGGGGATGGGGCCGACTTTGCAGAAGAGAGACGCTATCATTGCCGCGGCGAAGAGGCACCAGCTTTTCCAGTCCGGGAAGTTCTCGCTCAGGACATTGACATTGACCTCAGAGAACAGCGGAGTGCCGGACCAGGTGCAGTCGAGGATCATTGTCACGGCTGCGGCTCCGATAAGTCCCACCACTGCCGGGCGAAGACAGCTCATTGTGCTTTCGAAGATGGTGTTCCCGGCGAACTTCATATAGAACTTCACGAGAAGCAGCACGATGATAAAGGACGGAAGCACTACTGCGGCTGTGGCCGTCATTGATCCGATAATTCCGAGAATGTGGCTTCCGGTCGCTTTCATGAGGACATCGTAGCCCACGTAGGTGGCGCAGTTGATGCCGATTGGGCCCGGTGTCATCTGTGAGATGGCGACTATGTCGGTGAAAGTGCTCTGTGTCAGCCATCCGTGACTTGCCACCACTTGGCCCTGAATGAGGGACAGCATTGCGTAGCCACCTCCGAACGTGAACAGTCCGATTACGAAAAATGTGGCGAAAAGCTGGAATAACAGTAATATGGTCATGTCCTTACCTCCTCTCTCTAAGTTTTATTACGGCAACCGACAGGACCAGGACTGTCAATATTATATATATTGGTGATACCGACAGGAATGACACGGCCAGAAGGCTGGCTCCGGTAATGCACCATGCCCACCACGTCTTGTCGGACTTCCGTGCCATCGATATCATCGGCGAGGCGATCAGCGCTACCACGACCGGGCGGATGCCTTTGAATATGCTGATGACTGTGGGATTGTCCTTGAAATTCGTGAAAGCCATCGCTATGGCCAATATTATAAGGAAGGATGGGAGTATCGAGCCCAATGTCGCCGCTATGCTGCCCTTCAGCCCTTTGATCTTATAGCCGGCAAAGATGGAGACATTGACCGCAAGTATGCCCGGCGCTGACTGGGCAAGGGCAATGATGTCCGGCAACTCGTCTTCACCTATCCATTTGCGTCTGTCGAGTTCGTTCTTTATCAGAGGTATCATCGCATAGCCGCCTCCTATGGTGAATGCTCCTATCTTCATAAAGACAAGAAACAGTTCTTTCAATGAGGCTGTGCCCTGATTCTGCTTCTCCGTGGTTTCTTCCATTGTCATTCGGTTTTAAGTAATCCTTAAAAAATAACTTGGTAATCTTTGCTCGTCTTTTCGGTCTATATTTCTTTTCTCATCAGTCGTGTACGTCCAGTACACTGAATTTCAGTCGTGCCGCGCCTGTGATATTTCCGGCAAAATTACGCAACTTTCAAAAAATAACCTGCAATGTCAGGCGAAGTGAAGGCTGAAAAACGGCTTTAACGATAAAAATCAATAAAAAACTCAAAAAAAAGTCCGAAAATATTTGCAGGGAATAAAAAAGTGCGTATCTTTGCAGTCCGTTTGAGAAACAACGGTAGTTGATTGAAAATACTGAAAGATTAAGTACAAGGAAGCAAGTACCAACAACACAAAAATCGAGAGCGTTGATTTCTTTA